>Ga0213860_10001048_pt1 | contig 11207 bp, 10 predicted proteins | sample PICome_3_FD_160118 | JGI IMG/M metagenome (GOLD analysis project Ga0213860, IMG submission 160118) | Coastal seawater microbial communities near Pivers Island, North Carolina, United States - PICO550 | ecosystem: Environmental > Aquatic > Marine > Coastal | place: USA: North Carolina...
TCATCAAAGCAAAATTACTATGCCTATCGTGATTACCACACATAAATACTACTTGTACAGGAGAAACAGCACGAAGCATTTCGATATGTTCTCTCGCTAACTCACAACCACCCATAAGAATCTGTGCCGGAGATGCGGCCATATCTTGTGGTGTACCTTTTGTAGTAGTACCTACGTCATTATCTATGTGAAACCAATCAGAACCCGCAGTTACTATAATCTTTTCCGGTCTACTAGGTAATCTTGAAATTAGGTTGTTAGTTCTGTCAATAAGTCTTGAACGTGCTTCGTCAAGGTCGTATTCTTCGCCAACCTCATCTTTCCACCCATATTTACCGTAGTGTAAGTCTGTTGGAGAAATAACTACTGCGTAATTACCGTTTTCTGTCATTTTGATTCTGTTTTTCGTACTTGTTTTAACTTTTGGGATTAAACTACGGAACTCATTAAGAATTGTTTCGCTAAATGCTCTATATGAGTTAGCATCCTTCTCTATTTCCGCCCAACGCCTACTTTCTGCCTTTTCTGCTACTTGCATACGCCTAACAGCAAGAGTTTCCTTAACTAAATCATCTGTTGTCTTTTGCATAACTTCTTCATCGGTAAAAATATCCATACCGTGATTCCACTCGTTTGCCTTTACATATTCTTTTACCCATCCAGTAGGTAATCCGTACTTTCTTGACAAATCTGTTATAGTAAGTCCGTTACCGTCATCCGAGTAATCTTTTTTCATGTTTCTATGCTTATCGCCATCAATAGCAATCATTTGACCGCCTAAACCTTCTAATACTGTTAGATAAGTGTCGTTTGCCTTATCATAGTAAACTTTTATCTTATTTACAGAGACTTCTTGTATAGCAACATTCCTAAAGTCATTTCCTTGTTTGACCCACCGTTGTATTCTACATCTCCAACTGTTTACCGAGCATTGAGGCTCAACTTCGTGCAAAAACCGAGCAAACTCGGAGTTGCTTTTGAAAGTTCTATCGTTAGCGTATTTTTCTATGAGGTCGTACCCCCCTTGATACCTTGCCATTGATATTAGGCTGCTCATACCGTCTTATAATACTTATTTAATTTTATAATTTATGTTGTTTACAAAATAAAAAAAACGTGGTACTGCAAGCCTGTTTTGGAATTAATTTATTTTTTCTTTAGTATGGGATAGCAGCCGCCCTGTCTGATAACTAATCTATTACTAATTTAACTCATCTATGTTATAGAAGAAATAAAATAAATAGAAGAAATTGCCGCAGTATCACGTTTTATTAATTTTGTAGAATATCGAAAAAATAAAAAAAATAAGCAAAATTATCAAAAAGTGTTATAAAACGGGGTAAAACTGGTTAATATATGGCGGAGCGAAGTTTGTGGCAAAGATTAACAGGAAGTGTAGAAAAAACAGAAGAACCACAAAGAATAACTTTGCCTACTAACCAAAAGTTTTCAGCGATAGCGGGAATACCCGATATTGTAAGAGATACGGAAAAACTAAGACAGGACAGCAAGTTTGACAATGAGTTTGATTTGTATGACCTTATGTTAAAGTTAGACCCAGAATTGAATGGTGCGGTACGTGCAGTATCTCTTACGGCAAATAATTATGAAATAAATTACTCTAAAGGTAGAAACGCACAAATCCGTAATGCAATACAGACTTTAGTAGAAGATACTCTTGATTTTGACGACATTATGATTAATGCTATGCGTAATATGATGGTATATGGTAATGACATAAACAAAATAGTAGGTAAACAAGGTGTAGGTGTAACAGCACTACAAAGTTTACCCGTAAAACAAATTACCATAGTTGATGAAAGAGGCGGTGTAGGTTCTTATTTCGTAGCAGATGAAGATAACCCTATCATTAACGCAAGAACATATATAATGCGTGAAACATCCCCATACGAAGTTGCTATATCTGCAAAAGAGATATTACACGTCAAAGTTGATTTCCGTTCTAATTGGTTTACAGATAACAAAGGCAGAAAGACATATGGTATATGGGGTGCATCAAGATTTAGCAGTCTAAAGCAAGCAATACGTATGAAATACAACAGCATGAACAATCGTATATCTTTAGAGGATGCTATGACTAAACAATACATTACTATTGACAAATCTGCTATCGAACACATACAAGACCCTGTTGAACAATCACAAAGACTATCATTTATTATGGATGAGGTCATCAGTTTGTTTTCCGGTTTAAGAGGCGACCAAATACCTGTATTGCCGCATTACGTTAATTTACACCACGTTGATTTGGGTAACACAATGCCTAATAGTGCTGACTTCCTAGACAGTATAAACGCTGATATTGCGGCTGTACTACAAGTACCTAGAGTCGCAGCAGGTCAAGAACGTGGTTCGACATTCGCAGCAACATTCAATGCTAACCTTTGGGCCGTACAAGCAATTAGCCGTATGCACAAAATACTAGCGGAATCTGCTATGCAACTATTTATGATGCACCTAGACTTACTAGGTATAACATATAGAAGGCAAGACCTACCTACTATTAAGTTTGACGCTATGGATATGGAGTCTCCACTTAATGTTATGCAAAGAGTAACTATGGGTTACGATGGTGGTCTACTTACACTTAACCAATCTCTTGATATTCTAAACTTACCACAAGTAGGAAAAGAAGGCGACGAAAGAAAAAGTGTCGATAAACCTGCAAATGTAGGAAGTCTACCTAGAGAAAATGAACAAGAAAGCGCACCTAGTGAGGAAGATATATGAACGCTGAAATACAATTTGCTATCTACAGCCTAATTTTGGCTGCTTTTGGTGCGGTTTCAGCAATAATACTTAAAAGACACCCGACACAACGTGATGATATGTCCGGTATGAAACAGACTAATCCTAATGAAACTCTTATGCTTACTTTTGGTATGGGTGTCGTTATGGCTTGGGTAGTTATTGCTGCCACAGCATCTTACTTTAGTATCGTAGAACAGCGTGAGATTTCGGATTCACAACTAACAGTTATTGGTCTATTAGGTGGTCCGGCACTTCTTATCATAACTAGCGTACTAGATTTATTTAAGGGTAAAGAAAGTGCTAAGATTGCAGTATTGCCCGATAGACTATCTGCTGACGTAAATGCCGTAGATGCTGAAAAAACACACACTCGTATGCTTGAAGAATACAAACTAAAGCATGACTTAGAAATGGAAAAGATGCAAAAACAACATACATTAGATATGGAAGCGTTTACTGTTACTAAAGGCGGCAAAAAGTAAATAATCATAAATCACTAATATGACTTAGTGTATATGACTCTCAACGAAGTATGCCTTATACTTGTCTTTATCGTTATCGCTGCTATGGCTCTTGATACGGAAAAGTGGGGCTAATGGATAAAGACGCTGCCATAGAAAAGTCAATAGCAGTATTGATGGTTTGTTTTTTTATAGTACCTTTTACTGCACCTGCTTACGAAAACAGTCCATTCTATGAACCTAACACAATTACTTGTACAACAGTTAGCGGTGAGATAATAGAAAAGGAGCCATTCTACATTATAGTAAGGGTAGAAGATAACTACACTTATGTTAGTGAGGACTTTAAGGTATATGTAAGTCCTAAAGCATACTATAATTACAGCATAGGTGATACTCACATAGAACCTATTTGTACTTTAAATGATTATTCTATCTACAAAGATTTGATAGAAAGTTTGAAACAATCCGGTATATTAGAATAGATTAATAAGACAAACCCAAAATTGGTTAGCCATGTCGTGTGGGTGCGGTTGTAGCGGTGAAGTAGTTGCCTATGAAGAATGGGATGAAGAAGATGTTTCGGCAGCAGAGTATCAAGGCCGACAAGTTACCCTTAACAAACCTTTTAGAACTAAAGGTGGACCCAAAAAGTTTGCAGTATATACTAAAAATGGTAGTGGGAACGTAGTCATAGTAAGGTTTGGCGACCCTAATATGGAAATCAAGAGAGATGACCCAGAAAGAAGAAAGTCATTTCGTGCAAGACATAACTGTAAAACACCCGGACCAAAATGGAAGGCAAGATATTGGTCTTGCAGACAATGGCGTGGTGGCACAAAAGTAGAAGCAGAAGATGGTACTCCATGCGGCTGCGGTTGTAATGATGAGGATGTAGAGGCTAAAGATGCTGATGACCCATGCACATCGGGTTACGAACAATACGGAATGAAAATGAAAAACGGTAGAAAAGTACCTAACTGCATTCCTATTAAGAAAAAGGCAGAGGCAGCATACGACGTTTGTTCTTCTTGTATGACACAAGAAAAATGTGCATCTCATGGCAAATGTATGAGTGTTGCTTACATAGAGGACCCCGAACCTTCAATGGAAAAGGCTTTGAAACAAGCAGAAGAAGCAATAGCAGTATTAGTAGAACCTAATAGTACCGAAACACATGAAGAGTTTATGGGTAGATGTATGGGTAACAGTAAAATGAACGAAGAGTTTCCCGATGAAGAACAAAGATATGCTGTCTGTATGAAACAACACGAAGGACATGATTTTAAGACAGAAGCAGATTATGATGATAAGAAAAAGAAAAAATATGCTTCTGAATGCGGTGTAGGTGAAGAAATGATTGATGGTGAATGCAGAAGAGTAGCAGTTACATTAGATTTAGATTTTGATGAGGTAGAAGCAATAGTAGAAGCATCTACTGGAAACACCGTTATAGAAATAAGAGGTGTTGCATTCCACGAAGGTATGAATAAAAACAAGTGGGCTTTAACAGAAGAGGGCGCAAAATTAGTAGCAGAACAAATGAAAGGTGCAGACTTAACACTAAATCATCCGGCAGCAAGCCAACATGGTAGCGGATTTACAAGAAACATGGATGGTGGAGTAGAAGAAGCAGTTGTAGGATATATCAAAGGAGCAACATTCCACAAAACAGTAAGTAGTGGATATGAAGTTAGGTATGTAGCACACGTTGTAAGAACAGAATTGTTTGATGCTTTAGAGTCCGGCCTATGGTCTAGGGAGAACGACGGAGTATTAATAGGTGGTAGTGGCGTACCTGTCGAAGCATCGGAAGATGGTATGTTGTTTGGAGAAGATTTTAAGTTCGACCACCTTGCTATCGTACATAAACCGGCATATGAACGTGCTACAATAGATTCTATAAGAAAAATACAAGCGAGTGAGGTCGAAGCAACCTTTATAGGACATTCACAATCTGACACAGACCACAAACAGGTGAATAAAATGAGCCAAGAAGAAAATACAATAGATTACGAAGCAGAAATTGAAGCACTTAAGGCTTCCCTCGTATTAGCCAATTCAAGAGTTGGTGAGTTTGAGGCAAAAGAAGAAGCAAGAGTAGAGGCAGCACGTCAAACTCTTGTTGATGAGGCAACAGAACTAGGAATGTCTGGACACGAAGATTTGTCATCAGACACACTAACTTCTCTAATTGCTTCATGGAATGAGGCTCATCCTCAACCAACAGAAGTAGAAATGGCTCCTGTTGAATCAGTTGAGAAGCCTGTTGAAGAAGCAATCGCTTCTGAATCCGTTAGCAAAGTAGCAAACTACTTGAACGGAAAAATCGTAGAAAATGATGAGGACCTATATGCTAGAGCATGGAACGCATGGGCCGGAGCATGGAACAAAACACTCGCAGTTGGTGAAGGAGACAGAATGAAAGCACCAACATACGATACAATAAAGGAGATGAGATAAAATGGTAGCATATAGTGGTAACGACCCAGTAACAGTAGTAGATATAGCAGAAACTTTCGCAAGCAAAGGACTTTTAGTTAAGTACGGAGCAGCCGGAATATTAATGACAGCATCAGTAACAGATACACCAATCGGTTACACAATGGCTGAATCAAGCCGTGATGCAGACCAAGCATTAGAAGCAGCAGGTACAGGAACAGTTTCAGTAGTTCCTTTAGATGGTATTTGCTACCTAAAACTCGCAAACGCAATTGCAGCACCAAAGTTCGGTATTTCAATTTACGTTTCACAAACAGCAGACGAAAACGGTTGTGTTGATGACGATTCATCTAACTCAGCAGTATTCGTTGGTTACTACTTCGGTGGAGAAGCAGCGTTGTCTGCGGGAGATTTCATTCCTGTATCTTGTTAGATATAGTAAATAATTGAGGTGAATAAAATGGTGAACAATACATTAGAAGAAATATTAAACGTAGAAGCAGCAACAGGCCCGTTCTCAGTAGGAGATGCGGTTTTAGAACAAACTCTAAGAGACTTTATTCAATTGCAGTCTAACACAATTGCTATCGCAACTAACTTAGTCGGTGTTAGAACCGTTCCTTGGTTAGAGTTCAAATGGTACACAGGTGTTACTGGTACATTCTCTTACCCAATTGATGACGTTGCACTAACCGACCCAACAAACATCGGTACAGCAAACTACACAGTTAAACTTGAAAAAGGACAAGGCCGTGTTACTTTCCTAGATGCAGTACGTCTACGTGGTGAATCTTTCGAGAACATTGACAGGCAACAAATGGCTGTTGTAAGAGGTCGTGCAGACTTAATAGACAACCACATCCTAACAAAATTGATGGCAGGTAACGGTCAATCACAAGCAGCAACTTCAACCTTCGGTAGTGCTTCGGCAGACGAAGAAAAAGATTTGCTAGATGCTATGGACTTAATCTTTGCTAACGCAAAGGTTAGCGGTAGTGAGCCAATGGCTCTAGTACTACCTGCTGACAAGAGAAGTGCTATGCTTAACACAACTCTTTACGGAAACGTAGTTGAGTCTCTACAACAACACTTGGGTAGAATCGCAAACCTAACAATCTATTACACAAGAGATTACGGAGCAGGTAGCGCATTGGTAAACGATGGTCTACTATTAATTCCGGGTGCAGAAACAGCAGAGTTCTTTACATACAACGGACCGGGATTCCAAGAGACTGAATTAACACGTCTACCGGGAGTCGGTTTTGACTGGCTATTAACATCCTACATGGGTAGCGTTATCCACGAACACCAAGATGGAGCAGCAGCAGGTAAGAACAACCGAATCTGTAAGATTACAGGCGTAAGGGCTTAAGGGGGCTAAAATAAATGCCTATTAACCGTAAGTTACAAAACCTAATGACTGGTATTAATACCAAGCAAGTCTCTAATGGTGGAACAGGTGGGTCTATACCTATCCTTTACAAAATAGCAGTAGATGGTGGAGCAACAGAAAGCGTTTCGGTTACTGTAGACCGTAATCTTGAAGTTGTTGATGTATGGTGTCATCTTTTAGCAGATGGCGGAAACAACGCTAACAGCCTACAAGTTCTTAACGGAACTGACGCTATTACTGATGCTTTCGTAACTGGAACAGCAGGTGACAAAGATGTCGTAAGATGTGGTGAGATAGATGATTCTTACTACAAGATTAGTGCAGGTGGTACTCTTAAAGTAACATCTACATCCTCTGATGACACAGCACCGGCAGTCCATGTTTTCGTGCTAGGATATTCAAACCCTTGAACATAAAAGGTGAATAAATGACTGAAAAAAAGGTCGCTAAGGCGAAGCCAAAGAAACCTTCTAAGGCTAAACTAGCATCTGCGTTGAAAGAAGCAGGTATTCCGTTACCCGAAAGTGGTAGCATAGAAGAAATGCAATTCAGATTAGATAATTATTTGCCCGGACCGGGATGGTTAGTTAGAGCGCATAAGAATGGTGGTAGACGATATGCTAATCACCCTATGTCGTTACTAACTAGAGATGCTAAACAACCTTATTGGATTCCAAATAGCGAAATGGCGCAAAAAATTATTGCTACAAAATTAGTATTAGTACTAGGTAGAGCAACCAAACCTTCATCAAACAATATAGTGCTTGACGTACCGTTAGATTACATGGAGAGGTTCGGAAATGGCAGTAACAACAGATAATATTAGGGATTTACTTAACAGACCTAGAGGTCTAAACAATGGTACAATCAATGAATATATTACTATCAGAACAGCAGAAGTAAACAAAAAAGCAAGGGTAGCAGAGTATTTTGGTGTAGACACAACTGGCGCACCTACTGATACCTTAAAAGAAAGTGCAATAAAGTTTTTAGTGTGTGTAGATTGTTTAAGAGTATTGATAGATACTATACCTGCTGTATTCCCCGAAAAAGAACAAGGTACATCTGACATTCGATACAACAAACAATTAGCGTCTTTTGAGAAATCAGCACAAGACGCTTTAGCAGCGATAGAAGAGAAGGGTGGTAGTGCGTTTAAATCGGGAACAACAACATCGAGAGTTAGTGGAACAACAACTGGCTCGCAATTGTCCGGCTCTCTTTATCACGATTAAAGAGGGTGAAACATGGCAGATTATTGGTGGGTTGGCGGTACTTCTACAAATCCCGAAACCCCTGCTAATTGGTCTACAACTTCAAACGGTTCTTCACTAGCAAGCAGCCTTCCGGCTGATTGGTTAGATACAGGAAATGACGATAATCTTTATTTTACATCTGTTGCATCTGATGATTGCGTTTTTGGTGCAAACACAGTATATTTAAATCTTGTTACAATAGATTCTACATTCGATGAATTATTTAATGTTAGTGCCTCTACTGTTATTTTTGAAGCAGGGTTAATTATTGCTAAAGCCGGATGCGTTAAAGATAACACGGGTACAACTTGGACTTTTACAGGTACACCACCTTTTTCAATAGGTGATAGTGCCGCAAATCAAACAGCCAACAGACTTTACATACAGTATGAAGCAAACACAAGTATATGGAATGGTGATAATGGAGAGCCACACGCTAATACTATAATAACATTTACATTACCTTCCGGTGGTGTAATGACTTTAGTAGACGGTAAATATCCTAAAGTTACATTGGCTACTGCATCCGGTAGTGCTACATTCAGTCCCGAACACACATATACAAGACTAGGTGCGGCATGGAACACATACGGTTCAGTAGATATTGGTAACTTTGTAGTTCCTTCTACCGTAAAAGTAAGTCCTAAAACAATTGATACAGATGATTTATCAAAAATATTTAAGTTACAGGGTACTATTAGCATAGCACATGAGGAATATAATTGGGGTAATACTACTGTACATTATACCGCTACTTCTAGTAACCAAGTTTTACCTGTAAACGGAGATACAAACTACGGTAATTCTACAACAAAAAAGTTTAACGCTAAATATAACAAAGTAGTTATAGAAGCATCTACACACGATTGGATTATATCTGATGGTCGTACACTAACGTGTAATGAATTAGTTATAGAAACTGATGGTACATTATACGGTCCATATTCACAATCTAAACAAAGTGCAGATATACACACGGTAAAAAGACCTACTATAAAGGGAGATTGGAACTTCTCTCAAGTATCTGACGGTATTTATCGCAGTAGAAACACACCACCTTCAACTTCTGTCGTAGAGGGGGGTACAGGAAGAGAGTTTATTACTAAAGATGCAATATTAGTGGGGCAGGGACACGATGATATGACAATCTTAGCCGCAGGTTCAGAGGGTACAGTACTTACAATAAGTAGCGGTACACCTACTTGGGCTGCTAACACAGGTGGCGACGGTGGCGGTGGGGGAACACTTGATATAGGAGACTTAGTTGTAACAAATAACGATAGTGGTATCATTATCATGGGTTCATTAGTGATATAATTATAAAACATTAAAAGAGGGTAAAGTATATGGCATTAACAAGCAATAAAAACCTGTTTACTGCTACTACAACTCAAAGGGCAGGTGTTACGCCTACTAAGGAACAGATATTCCTAGATACTAATACAGGTTCAGCCGCTAACGGTTTATTTATTGGTGATGGTTCAGTAGCAGGTGGTAGAGCAGCAGATGTTAGGCCACTAGAAACAAAAAATGCTGATTATACATTTACTAGAGCAGACGAAGCACGTATGATAATTCATACAGATTCTTCTACATATACTTACAAACTACCTACATATTCTGCTGTTCCTTTCCCAGTAGGTTTAACAGAATTACAAGTTATGAATGAAGGTAGTGGAAATATTACTATCGCTACTGATGATGGTACAGTAGTTTCTCTTGTAGGTCAAGGGGTAAATAGTGCCGGTACAAGTGGTACTTTTACCTTAACACAAAACCAAAAAGTATTCTTAAGGCATAGTGCTACACAAGATACGTGGATTGCGTATCAAAACAATGCTACAGGTCCAACTGGACCAACAGGCCCAACAGGGCCGACAGGCCCTAATGGTCCGACAGGTCCTACAGGCCCTACTGGACCGACAGGTCCAACTGGCTCACAAGGTCCTACTGGAAGTACAGGGGCGACAGGCCCTACTGGTGCAGCCGCAGGTTTCGGAACTCCTACTGCATCTACTGGACCAATAGGAGTTTCTTCTTCGGGGCCGGACACAGCAAAGATTTTTGCTTTTACTATACCACAAGGAGCAACAGGCCCCACAGGTCCCACAGGACCGACAGGCCCTACTGGGCCTCAAGGTATTACTGGTTATAGACCGGGGGTTGTTTGGAAGTTTAGTACAACTACAACAGAAGCAGACCCAACATCCGGTTTCTTTAGAGTAGACAACGGAACATTTGCTAGTGTTACAGAAATATATATTGACGAATTGGATGCGGGCGGAGACAACAGAGATACTTTTATTACTACATTTAATAATGTAGGCCAAACTAGAAAAGGTCAATTACACATAGGTAATACAGCAGGTTCAGACATACAAGAGTATATGGTATTCAGAATAAACACAGTAACAGATAATACAGGATGGTGGACTTTAGGTGTAACACCCCTTGCTTCGACTACAACAAGTACATTATCTAATAATACAAAATACTCTTTTACTTTTTCACAAGCAGGTACTAATGGTGCTACCGGCCCAACTGGTCCTACTGGACCAACTGGACCTAATGGACCGACTGGTCCAACAGGAAGTCAAGGTCCTCAAGGAACTACTGGGCCAACAGGCCCTACCGGACCAACTGGTCCGACTGGTGCAGATTCAACAGTAGCAGGTCCTACTGGGCCAACAGGACCAACTGGGCCGGATGGTCCAACTGGCCCTACTGGTAGTACAGGCCCCACTGGACCAACTGGGCCGCAGGGTTCTTTCGGTGGTGCTACATTCAAATATGATTTTGATACTACTACAACAGATTCAGACCCCGGAGCAGGTAAAATAAGATTTGATAACGCTACACAAAACTCTGCTACTGGTATTTACA
>Ga0213860_10001050_pt1 | contig 11194 bp, 16 predicted proteins | sample PICome_3_FD_160118 | JGI IMG/M metagenome (GOLD analysis project Ga0213860, IMG submission 160118) | Coastal seawater microbial communities near Pivers Island, North Carolina, United States - PICO550 | ecosystem: Environmental > Aquatic > Marine > Coastal | place: USA: North Carolina...
AACCATAGATAAAGATGTAAATAAATTACAGGAACAGCAAGACAAAAAGAAAGAAAAAAATAAAAAAATTCTTTTATATGTTGCTGTTGCAGTAGCGGGTTTCTTTGCTTATAAAACATTCTTTAAAAAATAAAATTATGCATCATTCAGATTACATGGAAGATTTTAATAATGCTATGGGCAGACCAAATTCTTTTGGATATGGTGGGTTTAAACCTGCAAAGGGGAGTTTGTTAAATACTTCTGTATTGGATAAAAAGTTATACGATATAAGAAGTATGCAACAAGTCCACGAGGACTTAATTCCTAATGTATCAGAAGTATCAACTGAATCTGAAGTAATTGTTACAGACCCTGTAGCAGAAAAAAATTATCAAGCAACCATGGTGGGTGCAAGGATAGGAAGTTCTTTGGGCTTCATTGTAGCTTTAGGCTACGCTTTTAAAGTAAAGTCAGGATTTTGGAAAGGTTGGGGATATACAATCTTAGGAAGCATGGCTTTAGGTGGATTAGGGGCAGGAGTAGGATTAGCCATTGATTCGTCAAAAAATAAGAATAATTAATATATGTTAAACTTTAAATTATGAAAACTATGAAATTAGATGTTAAATCTTTAGTCGGAGTAGCAGTATCAGTAGCTGTACTTTATGTAACCGTTTATTACGGAGGACAAGCATGGAAGCGTTCACAGGATGGTGAAAAACTATTATAATAAATGAAACAAAAGACTTTAATAGGGCTTTTCTTAGTTGTTGCGGGAGTTGGAGGATTTTCTTATGTGTATAATTTATACATAAAAGAAAATTCTCAATCGTAACACTAACACTATTATAATATGGAAAAATCAGCAAATCAATTATGGAGAGAAAGTGGCACTTCATTATCTTTTAAAGATTGGATTCAAAGAGAGAAAGATAAGGGTGTAGAAATTAAAAATAAACTCCTTGAAGATGTCGTTGATTCGTTTAAAGAAGCTAACGAAACAGACACAGTAGAAACAAAAAGGTTTGATTTTGGAATACCAAAATGGGTAGTTTACACAGGTGTTTCAATTTTAACCTTTGCAGTTGTATATAAATTGTACAAAGCCAAAAAATGAATTTAAGGATAAACACTCGATATGAAGAATTATCATTGGCTATTTACATTCAAACTCTTGCACCTTGTAAAATAAGGATTAAAGTCTTTGATGCAGAACAGCCTAAAACTGTATTTACAGATAGGTATAAAACTGTTAAAGGTAAAGAGGTTTTTTATGTGAGGATGCCCTTAAGTTCAAACAAGGTAATTGTAAGCATATACAACGAAGCAGTTGGGAATAAGAGAAAAGGCGAAGATAGTAGCTTTATTGTTACGGAAGTTAAGAAACTCCCTTTGCAAAAAAGAACAGATGTAGGCGATATAAGAGATTATACAGTTTCATCTTTTGTCGATTTTGCACAAAGATTTTCTTTTAATGCTTCCTATTTAGAAGATAATAAAACTTATCAAAGCCAAAGTGGGGAATTTTTGATTGAGTACCTGCCAAATATTGTAAGTTCTAAAACAGGGAAGAAACTAAAAACTCCTGCAAGAATTTCTAAAGTAAATGGCAGAATACAAGTATCTAAAGAAGCATTTGAAGAATATACTGTTCCTATGAGAATGGCAATATTGCTTCATGAGTTTTCTCACTTTTATCTTAATGACAATATGGATGATGAAATTGAAGCTGACCTTAATGGTCTGTTAATTTATTTAGGATTGGGTTATCCAAGAATAGAAGGTTATCAGGCTTTTTTAGAGGTCTTTCAAGAAAGTCCATCCCAACAAAACAAAAACCGCTATGATATTATAAATAAATTCATTCGGGATTTTGAAAATAATAAAATGGTAATGAATTAAAAAACTAAAGTCATGGCAAAAAAAATGAATGCATACATGAAAGCACTACAAAAAGCAAGAAAAAGTGGTGCAAGTAGCTTTAAATACAATGGCAAAACATACAAGAAAGCTAAAACAAAAACAGGCATGGTAATTTATAAAGCAAGATAATATGAAAAGTAATACCATAATAACTCTTTTAGCAGGTCTAAGTTTGTTTCTATTATTTGATAAATATGGAAAGAAAAAGAAAAAGGGCTGTGGATGTAAAGGAAAAGGAGACAGCGAAGTCGAACCCGAAGGTTCAGAAGATGATATAGATTGCCAAGAAGCTGTAGATATGATTATGGCAGAACGCATGAAAACAATGAAGTTGTCTCAAGAAGGTTTTGCTAAAATGAGAGAAGAAGAATTAGAAAAATGTAAAAACTCATAAAAAATGTCTTTACAATCAATAAAAATTTTACCTACTAAAAATAGTTCAGACCAACAATGGCTCTCATGGTACTTAGATGTTAAAAATCAATTAGGTACTAAAAAGGCTAATCGTCTATTCACAATGTTGTGGAACAACGAAGATGGTTACAATTCTGATGCTAACACAAATTACCTTAGAGAAGAAATGGAAGGTTATGGTGTAGAAATAGGTACAGGTCTTATTGGTGAAGTAGTGGATTTTGCATCAGGAGTAAAGGGGTATTTTGGCGGTTTCTTTACAGCAGGAAAGTGGATTGGTTTTGCTCTTGCAGGTATTGTTGTTATTTCTGTAGGAGGTTTATTATTACAAATAGCTTTCAAACCATCTGTAAGACAAGAAGCTGTTAGAATAGGTACAGCAGTTGGAACAAGAGGAATGTCTGAAATTAAATAAAGCGATATGACAAGACAGCAAAAATTAATAGTTTATTCAAGTGTTGCTATCATAAGTAGTGGTTACTTAGCATACCGTTCTATTAGAAAAGGACAGATATATGATGAGATGATTGTTTTAATTAATAGTTCAGGTGGTGGAGAAGCAAACATACAAAGAAATATAAGTGCATTAAGCGGAAGGTTACATACTGAAATTCTTGCTCAAAATCCTGACAAGAATATTATTATGCTTAGTCAAGAAAAAGTAAAACAAAAAGCAGAAGAATTGGAAGAAGCTATAGATGGGTTAGGCACTAACGAAGATGAGATAAGTGCTGTTATAAGCTATATTAAGGATAAGTTTGCTCTTTCTCAAATTGCTTCTTATTACAGAGCAAAATATAATCAAACTTTAGAGGATGCTTTAAGGGGAGATTTAAATGCAAATGATTACAGGGAACTTATAACAAATAAATTGTCTAAGCTACCAACAGTTAGATTTTCTTAAATAGAATATTATGAATAAAAATACTAAACTTTTTCTATATGTTTTTGGAGGAATAGCCACCTCAACAGTTTTGGTATATGCTTATAGCCTGTTAAAAAAGAAAAAAGACTTGAAAACATTTAATCCTGATTCAGGTATAGCAGAAGAATTAGAAGATGTTGGTACAGAAAATAATCAGGTGTCAGTAGATGAAGTCTTAAGTGGACAGGCAGTTCCATCAAGAGAAAGTTTCCCATTACAAATAGGTATGTATGGTAAAAATGTCCATGTGATGCAACAAGCATTAAAAAAATTAGGATATTATAGTGGAGATTTAGACGGAAAATATGGACAAATGACGGATGATGCTTTGGATAAAGGTGGTTCAAGATATAATGGAAGCAATTGTGGTTATTGGTTTATAGGTGCTTGTGAAGTAACGAGTTCAGGATTTAGCAGATTGATGAGTGATGCAACAAATCAAGGGTTTGATAAAGATTTAGCTATTGTTGAAGCTGAAAAAATGTATTTGTAAAAATGAGTAGCTACTATAAAGGAAAAGATACTGCAAGGAATTTCTTGAGAACAAGATTTCGAGCAACTAAATCCTGTAGGGAAGCTAAAAAAAATAGAGACGAGTTAGAAGCAATAGTTTCTGATTTGAGTAAAAAAGCGATAGGTAGTAGTTATTGGAAAGGTGAATACGATGTTTATAAGCAAAGACTACAAGATGTAAGGGCATATTACAATTTTGGCGATTGTGATAATTATTTTAATCGTTTTAAAGTTGATGAGTTAGGTAAAATTGTAGACAGAGAAAGTATTGAGTATCAAGAATTAGTAGATGCTAAAACTAAAAAACAAAACAAAATAGTTTTGGTAATTGGAGGATTAGTCATGGCTGTAGGAACTATTATCATTTTAAAAAGAAAGTAGTTATGAGTTGGTGGTTGGAAAACGTAAAAAAAAGAACTGAAACTATAATTAATGCTCGTAATACAGCAGATAATATTAAAGGAAGTACGATAGTGAATAATACTGCTTTTAACAGATGTAAAGACTTTGATAATAAGATTAAAAGATATGATGTCTTAATATCTGACCTTGCTAAAAAAAATATTAAAAACAATTATTATGGCTCATTAATTAAAAAGTATAGTGCAGAGAGGTTAGAGCTTCAAAGAAAATTTGCACAACAAGATTGTGAGCATACTATTGAATTTGAAAAATTAGAAGAATCGGCTGATATTTTAGGAACTGAATTTTCTGAATATGAAAAAGAAGTTCTTGAAAAATCAAGAAAAGAACAAAATAAACTATATGTAATTGGTGCAGTTGTGCTACTTATTGGGGCTTATATAATTATTAGATAATGTCAAAAGAATATACATATAGAGGAATATATGATGAGGGTGAAAGAGGTAGAATACAAAACCTTTTAGACCAACAGCAAGATTTATTCCGTGAAGAAGAAAATAAACAACAACCAACGTCTTTAAAAGTTCAAAAATACTTTTTAATTGCGATGGGAGTATCAGTAATAATTTTAATAACTAAAGTTTTATCAAAATGGAAGAAGTAAATAACATATTAAATCCACCACAAAAAAGCAATTGGGAAGAAAATGACAACTTCGCTTCAAACACAATTGAAAAGGGTGAGGGTATCGTTAAAGACATCGTAGAAGGTGCAAAAGATACTTTTAACCTTGCTGTTGAAGAAGCAAAGACTGTTGCACCTGATGTCGTAGATGTTTTTGAGGAATCATCTGAAAGACTTAATGCTGAACCAAGAATTATTGGGGCTGTACCTAACAATTATTTGGTTTATGGTTTTGTGCTGTTAGCATCTTATATCATAGTTAAAAAAGTGCTTTAATGAGAAAGCTGTTTTTTTATGGCGGTCTTACATTAGTAGGATATGCTTTTTATAATTATTTTAAAAAGCAATATAGTCTTGCAATGAATTATGCATACCGTCTTAAAAAAATTCAGGTTCTTGATATAAATAAAGACGGGGCAAGTTTAGATTGTACTGTTGAAATTAGTAATAAATCATCTTTTGAAATTGAAATCAGAGGTTATGATTTGACCTTTTTATATGAGGGAGTAGCTTTTGCAAATACCACAAGCACAGATTCATTTATTGTAAGTCCTGATTCAGAATTTTTGGTAAATGCTAAAGGTTTTGTAGACTTTAAAAATGCTAAAGGAGTTTTGCTTCCTGCAATCCAAAATATATTACAAAGAAAACCGATTAACATTCAAGTAAATGGGACACTAAGGGTATCTTTTTTAAACATAAATCGGACTATAAATTTCGATAACACATCGTTTACATATTCTGAAGATTTAATAGCTGATGTAGGTTTAGGGAAAAAATATGATAAAACCAAAGATAAAGTAAATAAATTATTGGGTAAAATTGGTGTAAAAGTTTAATTTTACAAAAAAAGAAACTAAAAAAGACATGGTACAGCAAATTACGAGTAAAATTATGCTTGGTGGTATTTTTAAATATGCAAATATTTATCAAGCTAATGAGAAAGATGTTCAAATTAGAGTAACAAAAAAAGATGAAGAATCTCTAAATTTTGAAATGTGTGAAAATTGGCAACCAAAAGAAGTTGTTACGTTTAAAGATATTTTAAATAAAAAAATTGACATTCTTGGATATGAACAACTTTCAACTCCTTTTTTAATTAAGTCCCTGAACTTATACGAAAAAGAATTTGATTTAGGAAAAGAAAATTTAAGCATATTTCTATTTAACAGAAATGATAAAGTAGGATTAGCTGTTTTTGAAGATAAGAAAAATTTAAAATTATTAACTCTATCAAAACATTTTGAGCAATTAGGATTATAAATGGCTACAACAAGAAGAAAGACCGTGAGTGTAAGTAATGCTGATATTAATTGGATTAAAGACCAATTACTTGAACAGCATACAGTTTTGATGAAACTTAACCAAACCATAATTGGGGACAAAGAGTACGGTCAAAAAGGGCTTGTTGAACAAGTAAACGACCATAGAAGGTACATAAACAAAGACCAAAATCTCAAAGCTAAATTTGTGGGCGGTACAACAGTTGTAGGTGTTGTATGGACTTTATTGCTCAAGTTTTGGGATAAAATCTTTGCTTAAGTATGAGCATACAGGTATCATTAGCCAATGACATAAAAGTTGTTGAGGGAAATGGGTTAGCTATCTATTTAGATAGTGAATCTAACCTTATAACCCTTAAAGACACTAATGGATGTGTGCAGTCCCTCGATAGCTATATCATTTCAGAGGGGATTACTGAAATTATTGCGGGTTGTTGTTTAACAGGTGGGGGAACTTCTGCTGTAGTTACTTTAAATCACGCTGATACTTCTTCTTTAGACGGTGATTATGGACAACCACTACAACAAGATGGTTGCTATATTAAGTCTGTTACTGTTGATGGTCTTGGACACTTAACAGCAGTTTCTTCAGCTAATTTCGATACAAGATACTTAGGCATAAGTGCCTGTGCGTGTGATTCTGCTCAATTAAATTCACAAGACCCAAGTTATTATTTAGATTTTTGCAATTTCACAAATGTACCGCCATTAGGTGATATTACTGAAGTTGTAGCGGGAAGTGGATTGCAGGGCGGTGGCTGTTGTGGTTCAGTAACACTTTGCAACTCTGATAAAGGTTCATCACAAAATATAGTAAAAAGATTTGTTGGAGATGGTGGCAACACTTATACTGCCCAATCTAATAATGATATAATTTGTATAGTTGGTTCAGGTGCTATTAGCACTTGCTTTATTGGAAATACTGTTACGATTTCTTCTACTACTGTAGCTAATAATTGCCAAATTGAAGTTTCGGCAGGAACAGGTTTAAGCGGGGGTGGTTGTTTTAATCTAAATCAATCAACTAATTGTGTACTCACAATTAATAACTGTGATAGAGGTTCTCAACAAAGCATATTTAAAAACATTGCGGTTGCAGGTCAAAACACTATTACAGCAGGTTCAAATACCGCAACTTTAACTTTAGTTGAGGGTGCAAATATAGATATTACCACTTGTACTGCCGATGGTTCAGTAACAATTAGCAGTACACAGTCTGCCCCAAATAATTGTCAAATTCAAATTACAGGTGGAGATGGTCTTGGTGGAAGTGCAACCTTTACTCTAAATCAAGCTACAAACGGTAGTTTTTCTTTATGCAACACAGACAAAGGTTCTGACCAATGCTTTTTTCAAAATATAGCAGTTGTAGGTTCATGCACAATAACAGCAGATACAAATGCAGATACAGTATGTTTATCAGCAGGTACAGGGATAACCCTTACATCTGATAATACTCAAGATTTAATTACTATAGGTACTACAGCTACAGGCTGTACAGGTACAGTAACCGAGGTTTGTGTACAAAGTGGCACAACAGGTTCTGACTTTAATGTATCGGGAAGTCCGATTACAACTTCAGGAACTATTACTTTAAACTTGCCAATAGCAAGTGCGACCAAAACAGGTAAATTATCATGCACAGATTGGGCAACATTTAATAGTAAAACGTCATGCACAGGAACAGTAACAAGCGTAGCATTCTGCACAGCAGAAGGGGGAACAGATGTCAATGTATCAGGAAGTCCGATAAATTCAAGCGGGGAGATAACATTGAATATACCGATTGCAAGTGCAACAAAAACAGGAAAACTATCATCGACTGATTGGAGTGATTTTGATGCAAAAGTAGATGACGTAACAGCAGGTTCGGGAATTGCAGTAAGTGGAACTGATACCATTGAAGTAACAAATATAGACAAAGGTTCAGACCAATGTATATTTAAAACATTTGCAGTTTCAGGACAAAATGATATTGTAGCTGATTCAAATAGCGATACTGTAACTTTTGCAGGTTCAGGTATTGCAATTACAACTGATGATGCTACAGACACCATTACATTCACCGTTACTGATGCAGGTGGTACAGTTACAGAGATTTGTGGTGCAGTAGGAACAACGGGAACAGATTTCAATGTATCAGGAAGTCCAATAACGACAAGCGGAACTCTAACCTTTAACCTTCCTGATGCGAGTGCAACTTCGAGAGGTGCATTAACAAGTACAGATTGGAGTACATTTAATTCTAAAACAACTTGCACGGGTACAGTAACAAGTGTTCAAATTGGTGGTGGAGAAGGAATTGTGGCAACAGGAACGAACCCTGTTACAACAAGCGGGACTATAAATCTTGCTGTTTGCCTAAATGAATTAACAACAACAACAGATAATGATTGCGGTTGTTATTTTGCTGTAGTAGATTCTTCAGGTGTACAAAGTAAACTTTGTAAATCTAATATAAATAATTCAGGATTTAATAATGATGCAGGATATACAACTTGTACAGGTACTGTATCAAGTGTAGGATTATCCGCAGGTACGGGAATTTCCGTTTCAGGAAGTCCTATTACGGGAAGCGGAACTATGACGGTTACAAATACTGACCGTGGTTCTTCTCAATGCATATTTAAATGCGTGGCTGTTTCGGGACAAACAACAATAGAAGCTGACAGCAATGCCGATACATTAACTTTTGCAGAAGGAACAGGTATCACAATAACAACTGATGCTTCAACAGATACCGTTACGATTTCAAATGAAGGTGCAGATGGAACGGTTACTTGTATAAATTTTGCTACAGATGAATCGGGTACTAATGTTGGTGTTTCAGGTGTTCCTATTACAACAAGTGGAACAATAACTTTATCTATACCTGAAGCAAGTGCTACTTCTACAGGTAAACTTACTGCAACTGATTGGAGTACATTCAACTCTAAAACAACCTGTACGGGTACTGTAACAAGTGTTGGTCTTACAACAGGAACAACAGGGACAGATGTTAATGTTACAGGAAGCCCCGTTACAGGAAGTGGTGATATTACTTTAAATATACCTACCGCAAGTGCTACGAAAAGAGGTGCTTTGTCCTCAACAGATTGGAGTACGTTTAATTCCAAAACTACTTGTACAGGTACAGTAACAAGCGTGGGTCTTGCTACTGATGAAACGGGAACAGACGTAGCTGTATCGGGAAGCCCTGTAACGGGAAGTGGAGATATAACGCTTTCTATTCCTGTGGCAAGTGCAACTAAAACAGGTAAATTATCAAATACAGATTGGAGTACATTTAACTCTAAAACCGATTGTACAGGTACAGTAACAGCAGTTACAGGTGCAGGTGGTTTATGTGGTAGCTTTGGCGGTGGTTCAGGGTGTATTTGCGTAGATTATGCAGGTGGAGATAGTGTAATTCAATCAGCACCAAATTGTACAGGAACAACTGTTGATTCAGATTTTAAAGTTTTACTTTCAAACAGCACATCAGCAGTAGGATTTTACTGTGTATCTGATTTACCTTTCTCAAGTTGTGGTGGAACTGTTACAAGCGTAGGTTTAACTACAGGAACAACGGGTACTGATGTAAATGTTTCAGGAAGCCCTGTAACGGGAAGTGGAGATATTACCCTTAATATACCTGATGCAAGTGCAACATCGAGAGGTGCTTTAACAAGTACGGATTGGAGTACATTTAATTCAAAAACTACTTGTGTTGGTACGGTTACAAGCGTAGGTTTAACAAGTGGTGGTGGATTAAGTGTTTCAGGAAGTCCCATAACAGGAAGTGGGTCTATTACTGTTACAAATACAGATAAAGGTTCTGACCAATGCATATTCAAAACTTTTGCGGTTTCAGGTCAAGATGATATTGTAGCTGATTCTAATAGTGATACTGTTACTTTTGCAGGTTCAGGTATTGCGATTACAACCGATGATACTACAGATACAATAACATTTACAGTTACCGATGCAGGTGGTACGGTTACAGAGATATGTGGTGCAGTTGGAACTACAGGAAGTGATTTCAACGTAACGGGTAGTCCAATTACGACAAGTGGAACTCTAACCTTTAACCTTCCAACAGCAAGTGCTACAAAAAGAGGTGCTTTATCAAGTTCTGATTGGTCTACATTCAATTCAAAGGTTGATGATGTAACAGCAGGTGCAGGAATTAGTGTAACAGGTACGGGTACAAAAACGGTTACAAATACAACTTGCATATTTAAAAATATAGCCTCGACAGGGCAGTCCACTTTAGTTGCAGATAGCCTGACCGATACTTTAAATATAGAATCAGGAACAGGAATTTCTATAGCTACTGATGATTCAACTGATACTTTAACAATATCTAACACCCTTAGTGTATCTGATTGTACTATATGTATTCAAGCGGGTTCAGGTCTTGGTGGTGGTGGAGATTTCACTTTAAATCAAAGTTCAGGTGAAACGGTAACATTAACAAATGCCGACAAAGGTTCTGCACAATGTATTTTCAAAAATATCGCTGTTTCAGGACAAAATACAATTTCCGCAGATTCAAATAATGATACTCTGACTTTCGCAGGTTCGGGTATAGCAATAACAACTGATGACACTACAGACACAGTAACATTTACTGTAACAGATGCAGGGGGAACAGTTACTTGTGTAGAGGCTGTAGCTTGTACAACAGGAACAGATGTTTCAGTTACAGGAAGCCCAATAACGACAAGCGGAAAATTTTGTATTAATATACCTACTGCAAGTGCAACTAAAAGAGGTGCATTATCATCAACAGATTGGTCTACATTTAATTCTAAAACAACTTGCACGGGTACAGTTACAAGTGTTTCAGGCGGAACAGGTCTTACAGGCACAGTAACAACTTCGGGAAATATATCAGTAGATTATTCAGGAAGTGATAATATTATAACAGGTGCAACAGATTGTACAGGCTCTACACCGTCTTTGAGTGATTGTTTAATGCTAAATCAAAACTCATCAGACGATGTTATATTTACCTCTTTATCTGATTTACCATTTTCAAATTGCCTTGGTTCAGTAACAAGCGTAGGCTTGAATACAGATGAATCAGGAACAGATGTTGCAGTTTCAAACAGTCCGATAACAA
>Ga0213860_10001054_pt1 | contig 11190 bp, 15 predicted proteins | sample PICome_3_FD_160118 | JGI IMG/M metagenome (GOLD analysis project Ga0213860, IMG submission 160118) | Coastal seawater microbial communities near Pivers Island, North Carolina, United States - PICO550 | ecosystem: Environmental > Aquatic > Marine > Coastal | place: USA: North Carolina...
TTTTGTATGCCATATTTCCCTTCTCACCTAATTTACCTAAATCGTGGTGAAATGCTGAAAATAATAATTCTTCTTGGGTAAAATCTACGATACCACCAGCTTCTTTGTATAGTTTCATCATACGAAGTGAGTTTCTCGCCACATTCATAACATGGTCGATATAACCACCTTCGTAAGCATTGTGGTAGTTTACATTTCCACTCGCTGGAGATAACATTAGGTTTGGTCCTAACTCTTCCATTGAGTACATATGGAGTAATTTTTCTAATCGTTCTCCATCAAACGATTTTTTAAGTGCCTCGATAAACTTATTGTAGTTCTCTTCGAGCTGAACTTCGTTGTAACGATTCATATTAACTAATTTTATGTTTTACTTTTAATTTAATCTACTCTCTCAATTTCACATTTTATTTCACACATAGTTGGAAACATTGGATGTGTTATTGAGAAATTCATTGCGGCTTTCAAACCATTTGCTAATCCATAGTTTTTATCTACAAAATAAACTTTCGTAGAACCGTCTTGACTTGATAGTTGTTTACTTAAATTTTTAGGGACTCGAGGGATACCAACTATCGGTTTATCTACCTCTTCGTCCTTCATATACACTTTTATACTTGCTGCCATATAATTAAATTTGTTTTACAAATATACGAAAAAAAATCGATAATTCCAAATAAATTACGATAAATTTTCATTTAGAGCGTTTATGTACGCCATTTCAGATTGTACTCCTACAAATCTTTGGACTTCTTGTCCATCTTTTTCTATAATAACTGTTGGTACTGACCTTACATAGTACTTTTGAGCTATTTCGAATTGTGAATCAATATCTACATTTTCGAATTTAACACTTGCAAATTTTGATTTAACATTTTCCATTAGTGGTGATAAAACCTTACAAGGCCCACACCAGTCTGCATAAAATTTTTTAACTTCTACCATTTTAATTTTTCCTATTAATTATTAACCATCACAAGCAACACAATCAGGGTCAACCGCTCTTGTTGCTATATCACCTCTTAGAACTGATTCGGTTCTCATATAATATAAAGTTTTGATTCCTTGTTTCCAAGCTTCTAATGTTACTTGGTTAATCCATTTTGGTGATGCAATGGATGGGAATGCAAGATTTAATGAAACTCCTTGGTCAATATACTGTTGTCTTACACCAGCCTGTTTAACCAAATCCATTTGATTGATTTCTTTGAAGGTTCTAAAAACATCTTTTACAGGATAAACTTTTTCTCTATCACCATTAGTGATTTCTTCACAAAGTACCATTTTACCATCTAAGTAACACCACTTATCAAGTTCTTTGATATCTTGTACCGAACCACCATCTTCGAGAATCTTATCCCAAGTATCTTTATTATTAACACCCGCTTTTCTTAGAACCTTTACTAACTCATTGTTCTTTCTAATGAAAGTTCCTTTTGAAGTTTGTTCGGTGAATACATTCGCCGCCCAAGGTTCGATACCAGCAGATACATTTCCAGCTAATTTAGAATTACTTACTGTTGGAGCAACTGCTCTTAAGTGAGTATTTCTAAATCCACTTTCTCTACACCATAGAGGTTCACCATATTCTGATGCTAAATCTCTTGATGCTCTTTCTGATTCAATCTTTAACTGAGAAAAAATCTTACGAGTTTCAAATTGAGCTTCCATACCTTCAAATGGAATACCATTTTGTTGTAGGTAAGTGTGCCATCCTAAAACCCCTAATCCTAATGCTCTACCTTTTTCAGCAGATGCAACAGAATTTTCGAATCCTCTCATGTTTTTTGCTTTTTGAATAAATTCAGAAAGTACTCCATCTAAGAACCAAGTTGCTGTATAAACTAAATCAGTATCTCTCCACTCATTGTATTTAGCAAGATTTACTGATGATAAACAACAAACAAATGAGTGATTCTCATCTGTATGTAAAGTAATTTCGGAACATATGTTTGTCATATGAACTTTTAATCCATTCTTTTTGTACATTTCAGGATTAGCTTTATTGATATTACCTTTAAACATAATATAAGGTTCACCAGTTGCTTTTCTTTTTTGTAGTAATTTTCCCCACTTTCTTCTTGCATCTGGTTCTCCATCTTGAAGTTTTCTCATAAACTTATCACCAACAACTGCACATTGGTGTAGATTTAGTGATTGTCTATTTACATCTCCTTTTGGTTCTCTGATTTCTAACCACTCTTCAAAATCACCATGTTCAATATTAAGGTTTACTGAAGCAGCTCCTCTTCTTACTGAACCTTGGTTTGTAGCAAGGATTGTAGAATCATATATCTTTGCAAATGGTACAACACCATCAGATGTTCCATTACCTGTAATTGTAGAACCTGCTGGTCTGATTTGATTAATTCCAATACCAACACCACCACCATGTTTTGCAAGTAACATAAGTTCTAAATTCTTATTTCCGATATCATAAATGGAATCGGCAACATCAATACCAAAACAAGATATAGGTAATCCTCTATCAGTACCGGTATTTGAAAGAACTGGTGTTGCAAGATTTAACCAACCTTTCCAAATGTAATCAAAAAACTTTGTTGCCATTTGTGGTTTGTTCAATCTTTGAGCTACTCTTGTTGCAACCCTCCAATAAGCATCTTTGGGTTTTTCACCAGGTAACAAATATCCTTTAGATATAGTTTTTACATATATTTCAGTATTTGCCCATGAGGGAAAGTCAACATCAAGTTCCCACCCTAGCTCTTCGCCATAGTTTGTTTTAGCCATAATATTTTATTTAAAATAAATCGTCCCAATCCTCACCCTCATTTGCCTTAGAATAATCAGTAGGTCTAATAGCAAAGAAATCTGTGTGAGTGAGACCACCAGTAAGATGATAGAACCATTCTAATTTTTCTGCCTTCTTTTTATCGAATTCAAAAAGTGGTTCATATCCTAATTCTTTTAATTTTGTATTTGTTCTATCTTTAATAAATTCTTTCAAATCATCTTTTTGAAGGTTTTCTAAATCACCTTGTTCAAATATCATATCGATAAAATTTGTTTCGAGTTGTACAATAAGTTTTGCCGCCTCTTCGATAGATTCTTTACACTCTTTTAATAATTCGGGATATTCCTCACACATATGTCTGAATAATTGACATCCCATTTTTGAATGAAGAGATTCATCTCTTACACTCCATTTCATTTGTTGTCCGATACCTTTTAGTAGATTTCTCATTTGGAATGAGTAGAGTACCGCAAATGAAGAATATAAACTAACTCCTTCAGCGAATGCCGAGAAGATAGCCAAACTTCTACCTACTTCTTGTCTTGCCTTTGAATTTGTTGCCAAATCTTCGTGTTTCCACTCAGCAGTAGTTGAAGTTAGGAGTTCAAACTTCTCAGCAACTGCAGGTTCGTGCAGAAATGCTGAAAAGTCCTCTAACCCTAATGTCTCATTTAGATATGAATAAGCCGTAGCGTGAATTGTTTCTTGAGAACCGAACATCATAGCCATCTGTTTGATTTCATGTTTCGGAAACCAATCAGTAACCATGTTAGTCCAATAATCAGAAACTGCACATTCAGTTTGAGCAAACCCAAGTAAGATGTTACCAACTAAGTTTTTCTCAGATGGTGTTAACCGTTCATTCCAATCTTTAACATCACCTTGCATTGGGATTTCAGTATGTAACCAAAATGCTTGTGCCTGTTTCAACCAACCTTCTGTATAGTAGATTGGATACTCGAATGGTTTAAATGGAATTCTTTCTTTAAATAGTTTGCTCATAATATAACCTATATTTTTATTTGTTTTCTTCTACTGATGCTTTTCTGTAATCTGTTACAAGTTTTTTAATTTCACCAATTGCTTTTCTAGCTCTTGATTTTGCTGCCTTTGATGAACCATTGTGTTCATCCTCAAATTGAACGAATAAATCTTTAATCTGTTCAAATAGTTCTTGTGAATTTGCCATAAATTGTTTTTCTTTATTTTTAATTAATTTGAAGTGACCAAGGTGTTTGGTCGTGTTTATAATTATAGTATATATTAAAAAACGAAATGTTTTTCATATAAATTTTTTAACATTTTAATTTTACCACACATCAAAAGTTTTCTTCACATTTGTGTTAAAACTTTTTGATAGCCTTACCCCATATTTTCTACATATTTTTTATGTAGAAGCTTCTTTGTTTCTAATTGTCCACTTGCAGCTTGTTTCTGAGCAATTACACCATCTGGTGAGTTTTGTTCATAAACTTCAATATAACCTGTATTGGTATTCATCTTACAAGGGAATGTAATACCATCTGGTCCAAATCTGTTTTTCATAATATGTGCTCGAGCAGTATCATTAAGTTTATCTTTTGATTTTCTACTCCAACTCATAATAAAATCTGCATTCATAACTTTTGCATATGAATCAGCAATTTTATCAGCTTCAATAACTTCTGAATCGATAGCTGAACGATTAGTTTGAGATGCTGTCCAAACTGGTATTTCAAGTTCACCACTTAACCCTCTCAAATCTATATAAACTCCACCTTGTTCTGCATAAGTGGAATCAGTTTTGTTTGAATGTGATAGTAATAAATCAGCATAATCAACTATGATTAAGTCTGGTTTATTATCAGTTACTATCATTTTTTCTATATGTTGTTGTAATTTTTTTACAGATACTCCCTTTGGTGGGAAATATTTTATAAGTAGGTTACCACTTAGGGATTTTATTTTTGATTTAACTTCTTCTTTTTTATCTTTAAGTTCAGTAGATGGAATACCAGTAAATACAGTATCGTATCTTGCACCAACATAATGTTCTGATAATTCCATTGAATAATGTACTACACTTAACCCTTTTCTAACTGCATCAGCACCAATAGCTGTAAGAATCCAAGTTTTACCTACACCAGAAGGTGCTACTACAACTCCCAATTCACCTGGCCCTAATCCTCCATCCATTAAATCATTTATAGGTTTCCAATTTGTTGGAACAGTTGACCTTTTTAAATCTTCCATTCTATCATCAAAATCCTCTTTGTAATCTAATCCTAAATCAGTTTCAGTTCCAACCTTCATCGCGTTATCTACTAAATCTTTGATTCTATCATATGAACCTGCTTTTAGTAAATCTACTGAAGTTAATATTACATTTTTTAGATTTTGGTTTTTACAGAAATCGGTAAACTCATTTTTTATGTAATCTAAATCTACATTACCAACTTGTGTAAAAACATGACGAAGTTGTTCAACTACTGTCTTTTTTAATATTTCATTATCTACCTTAGATAGTTGTGATTTGAATACATCTAATGTAGGGGGTTTTCTATATTCTTCGTGGTAATTTAATATTTCACTAATTATCCATTTATTAGCATCATTCTCAAAAAACTTGGGAGTTGCTATTTCAGATATAGTATCTAAAAATTTACCATCAGTAAGAAGTGCAGATACAACCTTAGATTGAAATGATTGGCCGTATTTTGATAAAGTATCTATTTCCTGCATTTAAGTTTTTAATATATTTGTACAAATATACGAAAATTATTTGTAATTTCCAAATTAATCTGTAATTAAATTTCCAAATGTTGTTTTTAACCAATCATTTATATCACCAAAGTTTCCTATTACTTTGTATTTTAAAAGAATTTTCATAAAATCCATTTTATTTAATGGAGTGATTGGTTCGTTAAATCTATCTAAAGTTTTCATCTTTATATTACCACTAATTGTAACATCTTCAAGTTGCATTAGTTCTTCATTTAGTAATATCTGATTTTTTGATAAAAGAATATCTTTATAGATTTTAATTTTACCTTTAGTTTCTTCCATCTTATCTTCCGCCAATTTCAGTAAATCTTCTACTGATAATTTTTTCTCTTCAGTTATTTCAGGAAATCTCTTTACTAAAGTTTTGATACCACACCCATAAACACCAGGTATGTTATCTGATTTATCTCCATCTAATACTCTATATAGTAAAAGATTTTTTGATTCAATACCATATTCTTCTTTTACTAATTTGGTATTGTACATTTTCTTTTTGGTGGGTGACCAAACGATGGTAGTGTCATTAACTAATTGAAGGAAATCCTTATCAGTTGACATTATCACCGCTTGTTCTTTATCTTTAAGAATATGTGTAGTTATATAAGCCATGATATCATCGGCTTCAACACCATCATATATCATAGTTGTAAGAGGTAACCCATCTAACATTTCATTTAACCAAACGAATTGTCTTTTCATGGATTCTCTTTCATCCTCATCGTTCATCAAATCAGCATACTGCCTGTTAACTCTGAGTTTGTTTGAATCTCTCTGTGCTTTATAACCACTAAATCTCTTTTTTCTCTGTTGAGAACCACCCTTACCATCAAACACTACAACAACACGAGTCGGTTGAGTTTGTCTAATTGCATATCCGATAGATTTGAGTACACCTGTTACACCACCAACATGGTCTCCATTCTCATTCATAGTGGGAATGGAAGACCAACATCGGATAAATGTATTTAACCCATCAATAATCAGTACACGAGAATTTTTGTGTCTATTGATATTTTGTTCTCTATCGGTTTCAACCGATTCTAAAATGTTTTTGTAGAGTTCTTTCATTATAAAACTTCTTTAGTATCAAAGTATTTTGATATTGTTGATAATCTATCATCTGCATCTACTAATAGTGCTAAAGCTTCTTCAGCGTTTTTGTAGAAATCTTCAGTAGAATGGTCACCAATACCAACTGCTTTATTTCCGAGAAGTTCTAATGAAAGTAGTGCCTTTGCCTTATCTGCTTCAGCACTCTTTTTAAGCATTTCAAATAATGTTTTGTTCATAGTTTTGATTTACTCAGGAACTTCAGTATCTATTTCCATTGAATCAATATCAAGTGTATCTGATTTATATTGTAAGATTGTTTCTTCACATATCTTTTTATAGATTTGTTCTCTAACATCTTCTCTTTCATCCATCAAAGGAATAAAATCCTTAGATTGGAATTTTAATTCTTCACCTGTATCGGTATCAATGTAAGTGTACCAAGCTCCTGCTTGTTTTACTAATTTGTTCTCTTTCATGACTCCTAGCCATGAACCATAGTTATCGATTCCTCTATCAAAGTAAATCTCAAAATCAGCCGCCCTTAGAGGTGGCCCCATTCTGTTTTTAATTACTTGACAACGAACCTTCATTCCAACCGTCTTATCTTTGCCGTTTACCTTCATTTTGATTTGTCCCATTCCCTTCAATCTCAATCTTACAGAGGCATGGAAAGCAAGAGCTTTACCACCTGAAGTTGTCCATGGGTCACCAAACATTGCATTCATCTTTTGTCTAAGTTGGTTAGTGAATATTAATGAGATTTTCTGTCTACCAATCATATTGGTAATCTTTCTCATTGCCTTCGATATAATAATAGCTTTATCAGTAGCATATCCATCTTTTTTGTAATCGGATGCTAATTCATTAGTTGTAGAAGCGGCCGCAACTGAATCTACTACGATTGTAACTATTTTATCTTTCGAAGTTTCTCTAACTTTCTCAATGATAGTTTCAGTAAAGTCAAAAATTTGTTCAACTGAATCTGCTGATACATAAAGAAGTTTAGAGACGTCAACACCGATAGCCTCTAAAAATTCTCTACTTACTGCAGTTTCTGTATCAATCAATACAGCAACTCCACCTTGTTTTTGGGTTTCCGCTAACAAGTGTGCAGATACTAATGATTTTCCACTTTGTTCCAAACCTGTAACTTCTGTGATTCTACCAACAGGTAAACCACCATAAGGGCGATTGGAGATTGCAACATCTAACATAGCACATCCAGTCGATATCCACCCATTTACATTTGTAGGAGCTTCATCTTCATTAAGGAAGAATGCTACTTTAGAATCTTTTGATTGTTTGTTGAGCTCACCAGCCAGAATATCTGCTAAGTCAAGCTCTTTTGCTTTCTTTTTCGCCATTTAGTTTGGATTTTATTTGTTAAACAAATCATCAAATGCAGCCGCTACATCATCAGTCTTCGTTGTAGAAGTTGTTGGTTGTGTAGGTTGTGCTTTTTCTGTTACTGGTTTACTTTGAGATAATGTAGATTGAGATACAGTTTCTTCTTTTCCTTCACCACTTGGGTTCAACCATCCTTCTAATACTGATTTTAATTCATCGTATGATAACTCAGAATATAAATCTGTAATTTCAGTTTGATTTTCTAAGAAAGATTGTACCTTATCTGCATCTTCAGTAAGAGCCGATGCATTTGGTTTAACTCTAATAGTAGTAGTTGGATAAGTAGTACCAGCTTCTTCTGCTGATTTGTACTCGATTGTTAAATCTCTACCACTTGTTGGGTCTGTAATATCACCATAATCAGGGTCAGCAATGTAACCTAAGATTTCTTGATATACAGTTTTTCCGAATCCCCAAAATCTAACTCCTTCACCTTCTTCTCCTCTTACGATAACAGGAACGAAAGTTCTTAACTTAGGCTCCATAGCCTTCGCCGCTTTCCAATCTTCTTTATCACCCATTCTTTTTAGTTTATCCGCAAACTCTACAATAGGGTCTGGTCTACCAAATGATTGTGGTGATAGATAAGTTTTGTTGTTAATGTTATAGTGAAAGTACAATTCGATGAATGGATTATCTTTTTCGAATTGGTAAGGAACGATTCTCACTTGGTGCTTACCAGGTGTTGGTTTCCATAATGAGTCTGATTTCCTTTGAGTGTTTTGTAGTTTGTTCAGTCTACCTCTGATTGCGTTAATGTCTAAAGCCATAATTTTACCTTTTAGTTTTAATTAATTTATTTTTTAAGTTTAAGTTTTGAGTGCCAAACTTATTAACACTCGGTGTATATATAAATATAAAGAAATCCCAAAAACACACCGAAGTTTAAGGAATTTTATTAACAATTATTTAGCCCATTTACCACTTGAAACTAATTGTGCAATGATACCATAAACCGATAAATCTTGGAAAGTATCTTCACATGATTCTCCAATATTATCTTGTTTTCCAAGTACAACTAATTGTTTCAATCTTTGAACTTTATCATTCATCCTAAACCAAAGGCCTGTGAGAGATACTCTCTTATCTTGTTCTGTTTTTAAATCAGAACCAACAGATATATTATCTGGACCATAGTTGGATTGTTTTAAACAAAAAAGTTCATATTGTGTAAACATAATCCTTTTAAATTCTTGTGTCATCTCTGGCCATTGTTTTTCCATTTCTGCCACTACTTTAGGATTATCATACTGAATAACCTCATCATACTGAGGTTCTACTTTAATTGGGTTAAAGTTATGTTTTTTTGATTTGGTACTAAGTACCTTTTTTTCTGCCATATATTTTAAATTTTAATTTTGTTATACAAATATACGAAATTATTTTTAAAGTTCCAAACAATTTCGTATTTTTTTTTCTAAACGAGAACAGATTTTTGAATTTCCTCTTCTAAACCCTCTATTTTTTCAGGTTCACTCCATTGAACTTCATGTCCCATATACTCAAAACGAGCCGCAACAGTATTCTGTTTTTCAACAAGAGTACAGATTGAAGTCACCAACTCTGAAGGGTCGGTGTACATAATAGTATCCGAATCAATCGGCATCAAAAACGAATGTCCACCTTTCGGTTTCCAATGAGGTTGTTTATCCCCAAAGGTATTGAACCCATCAGGCCCAACATTATAGTTCTCGAAATACTGACAATCTACTAATACATTAACTTTCATAATTCAAATTTTAATAAAACAAACTCATTGCGTTTTTCAAACCTTGTTCTGTTGCTAAATGAACAGAATCCACTCGTGGATTTAAGGTTGGATAATCTTTATATTGTTGGATAGCTAGTTTTTTAGCTCCTCGTAAAGTTTTCGCCCATACAGTATTCCAACCCCCTTCTTCAAAGGTGAACATATACTCTTTTAGTTGTATTGATTTCATATTTTAATGTTTAAATGAATAATTTATAATCTTTTTCGTAACTAATCGCTTCTTTCTCATATGGGTGAGATACATAATCATAACCCATGTTGTAATATCTTTTGAACCAAGTTGGTGATTGTAAATAGTGAATGTATTCGTGAATCAAAGTTTGAATCACCATCTTTTTACTTTTCATCTGAGGATAGTATATTGTGATTTCGTTCATCATTGAACAATACTCAGCATGACACTTATCTTCCTCACCTTGAGCACCTTCCTCACCACTATACTTTTCATAAATGTTTTTATGAAGTTCTACATAAGGAGTACATTCTTGGAATTTTGAGAACCCATAATGTTTCTCAATCTTTGGAAAGATTTCATTAACTATTTTTTCAACTGTCTCTTTTAACATATCACTTATTTACATAGTAAATATACGAAAAAAAAATGAGAATGCCAAGCAAAAAGTGAATTATTTTTGATTAAATTCTATTACCTCGAAGATTCTTGTAGAAATCTTTTTTGTTCCTTCTACATTGGTAACGATGATTGAGTTTTTGAATTTATCCCAATCGATAGAAAATGATTTATCCAACACACCACCATTTTCTTCTTTAACTAATTCGTTAAGTGCATTGATTGTATATAAAGTATTACTCTGTTTCTTTCTGTGAACTAAGATAGTATCTTGTAGTGGTCTATCTGGTTTAAAAGAAGTATCTATATTATAGGTAACAAATAACTCATCCAAATTACCCTTATTCTGAAGTACATAAATGTAGTTGTAAACTATATGATATGTTTCTCGAATTTCTTGCAGAGTATTCTGAAGTTGCTCTTTTGTTGTAAAAGTACAGAGTAACTGTGTTTGCATATATTTCCTATCTGTTTATAATTGGTCACATATAAATATGATAGGATTTTCCGAAAGTGTTAAAATTTTAACTAAAAGTAATGTACCTCTGATTAGAGTTATGTACAAGGGGTTTTTACGATTTGAAACAATCTTGGATACCCTTATCCCATTGATATGTAGTACTTAATTTACCACTCTCACCTTGTTTACTTCTTTGTGTTTTGAAAGCAACTTTTATTCTTTTTCCACCTTTAGTTACAGCAAAAACAAATATATTTCTACCTGTAACCTGACCGGTTTCTTTATTTTTTGTTACCTCTTCACCATCACCTGGTGTACCTACTTCAAAGTTTTCTATGAAATCATCAGTACCATCAACATCAATACACTTTTTAAGTTCATCCCCCTCAACAAGAGTTCCACCCATGTTT
>Ga0213860_10001058_pt1 | contig 11170 bp, 6 predicted proteins | sample PICome_3_FD_160118 | JGI IMG/M metagenome (GOLD analysis project Ga0213860, IMG submission 160118) | Coastal seawater microbial communities near Pivers Island, North Carolina, United States - PICO550 | ecosystem: Environmental > Aquatic > Marine > Coastal | place: USA: North Carolina | collected...
AATCTATCAAAACGTGAGCACAAAAGCTGAGACAGATATTCAACGAATTAAAGAAAATCTAATTGCTCAATTAACTGCTCCTGTAAAATGGACTCAATCTGTTGAAAATATGATAGCTACAGGTGCTACTAAATTTACCGAAGTTGGTCCTGGGAAAGCTCTGCAAGGAATGTTGATTAAGATTAACAAAGAAGTAGAACGAGCAGGAATTAGCTAACGCTCTCATCTAATATTGTAAATAACTACGTTACTTACAATATTACACAAGTATGAAATTACAATCACTAGCCTATTACATGACAAATGTAAATTGTCATTTATTTTTTGCTGAATTTATTGATTAATTTAACGCATAAACGTTAGACAAATTAAAAAGTAACATTGCTTATAGTTTTTTTTACTATAAGTTATTTATATATTCGCCACTGTAACTAAAATTTTTTATGTTAAACAGAAGTTTAAATCTAATAATAGCAACCTCTTTATCTCTATTTTCTTTTGGGCAAACTGGAAGTGTATCAGGAGTTGTATCTGACAGTTTGGGTCAGAGAATCATGGGTGCAGCAATCGTTGTTAAAGGGACCAATTCAGGTAGCATCACCGATGAAAATGGAAATTACAGAATTGCGAATGTTGACCTTACAAATGCTACCTTGGTAGCCTCTTATTCGGGTTACAAAACCAAAACAATTAAAGTTAAAGGTCGCAAAACAATTAATATTATGCTATCTGATGCATCTCTTGGTCTAGGTCAAGTCATGGTTGTGGGATACGGTACTGCTACAAAAAAAGAATTTACTGGAGCCAGTGCTAATGTAATTGGAGAAGATCTGCAACGTTTAAATATTCCAAGAATAGACCAAGCACTGCAAGGTCAAGTATCTGGGGTAAATATCAATACTAATTCAGGATCACCAGGAGGTTCATCGAGTATTCGAATTCGTGGTCTTTCTACATTTGGCGATAACGACCCATTAATTCTTGTAGATGGTGTTGTGTATGATTCTGAAGGATTAAATGCTCTTAACCCCAACGATATTGAATCAGTCAATGTATTAAAAGATGCAACCGCAGGAATCTATGGTGTAAGGGCAGCCAATGGTGTTATCTTAATAGAAACGAAAAAAGGAAGAAGAAATGTCAAGCCCAAAATTGAACTGAGTGCATACACAGGTGTTCAACAAGCCACAAAAAAATTAAATGTTCTAAATGCAAGAGAATATGCTGTTCTAAAGAACGAGATGTTTGCAAATGGTAATAATCCTCTTCCCTTTGCTAATACAAACCTTGGTGAAGGTACCGATTGGCAAGATGCTGTTTTTCAGGATGCCCAAGTCCAGAACTATAACGTAACAGTCACTGGTGGAACTGAAAAAACAACTTACTCTATTGGTGGAAGTTATTTTTCTCAAGATGGAATTGTTGGTCTAGATAAGTCAAACTTTACTCGTTTTAATGGTCGTGTAAACTTAAATACAGAAATGAGTGATAGGCTTAGACTTTCAAGTGTATTTTTATACACCAATGAAGAACGACAAGCTCTACCTGAAAATGGAATAGGTTCAGTTCTTTACAACACAATTAATGCCTTCCCAACAGATCCTATCAAAGACGGAAATGGAGAATTTACTTATTTAGAAGAAGTAAGTGATATTATCAACCCCATCGCCCAAATGCAAAACACCCATAATACTTCTTGGGTAGATAAATTAGTAGGAAAAGAAGAGATCGCCTTTGACATCACAGATAACCTAACTTTTACTAATAGATTCAATTACAACTACGCTGTAGTTGATAATAAGATATTCTCCCCTCTTGTATGGTATGGACCTGGGAAAGCTCAAAATACAGCAATCAATGCTGATTTAGATCCAACATTAGTTGAGATTGCACCTGGAAGTACCATTGAACGTGGTGCTAGTGTCTACGAGGGTAGGTCAACATATAGTGATGTTAACTTTGAGAGTTTTATAAACCACGATACGAAATTTAATGAAATTCATACCCTAAAAACAACTGCAGGTGTATCTATATTCAGTAGAAACGGAAAAGGACTTGGAGGAACTGCTTATAATATTCCAAATAATTCTGTGGATTACGCAGACATTTCAGCAAATCTTGCACCAGGTGGTTTTCTTAATAATACAAACTCGTTTCAATTTCAAGAACGATTAGTATCGGCATTCGTTCGAGCACAATATAAATATGGCACAAAATACAACGGTTCACTAATCGTAAGACGAGATGGATCTTCAAAATTTGGACCCAACAATCGATTTGGTTTCTTTCCTACGGTCTCTGGTTCATGGTTATTATCAGAAGAAGATTTTTATAATATAGACCGAATTAAGTTCTTCAAACTCCGATTAAGTTATGGAGTCAGTGGAAATGACCAGATTGCCAACTTTGCATATCGAGGTCTACTTAATGGTGAGGGTGTATATGTATTTGATGACATCATCACAACAGGTGCTGCTATTGGTAGAGCTGCCAACCCTGACTTAAAATGGGAAACTACCCGCCAGTTCAACGTTGGTGCAGATTTAAAAATTCTTCACACATTTGATTTGACACTTAATTACTTTATCAAAAACACAAAAGATTTATTGTTTCAACCTGACGTATCAGGTGTACTTGGAACGGCAGGAGCAGGTAGCTACCCTCCAATTATTAATGCTGGAGATGTATCTAACAAGGGATTAGAAATTGAGCTGGGATATGCTATGAAACCAGGTAAAAAGTTCAACCTAAGTACAAATATCAATGCAACATTTATTAAAAATGAAGTAGTCAAAATCCCAACCGGTATTGACTTCCTCCCTGGTGCATCATTTGGGGTTGGCGGTAACATTGCCACACGTTTTGAGCGAGGATTTCCAATCGGATATTTTATCGGCTATGAAACTGATGGAATATTCCAGACCCAAGAAGAAATCGACAATTCCCCTGTAACACAGGAAGGGGCTGTTCCAGGAGATTTAAGATTTGTTGATCAAGATGGTGATGGAAAAATCAACTTTAATGACGATTCTGATAAGACAATGATTGGCACTCCAATTCCTAAAGTAACCATCGGATATAATATAAATATCAGCTACGAAGGATTTGATTTATCCGGAAATTTCTTTGCTGCTCTAGGACAAGATATTGTTCGTAACTATGAACGTCAACAGCCTTTTGCTAACCAACTCAACTACAACATAGATCGTTGGACTGGAGAAAACACAACTAATGTAAATCCTAGACTAACAACCGAATTAAACAGAAATACTATTTTCTCAGACTATTTTGTGGAGGACGGATCATTTTTGAGACTGAAGAACCTTCAAGTTGGATATACATTCAACCCAAAACTTACTCAACGGGTAAATATCAATTCAACTCGAATTTACGTTGCAGCAAATAACTTGTTGACTTTAACTCGATATAGAGGTTATGATCCAGATATTGGATCTGCTGGTGGCCCATTAGCATCAGGTATAGATTATGGCTTCTACCCTCAAGCAAGAACAATTATGGCAGGTATTTCCCTTAAATTTTAACATTGACACCCATGACAAAAAAAATAATAACAATCATCTTTATGCTTCTCATTTTACCTTCGATGTTTAGCTGTAAGAAATTTTTAGATATTGATCCCCTGTACACACAAGATGCAGAAAATTTCTTTGAGACTCCCAATGATTATCAAAGAGCATTAACTGGAGCATATGATTTACTTCAATCTTCATTTATGACTGTTTGGGTTGGAGAAATTGCTTCTGACAACTCCATTGCAGGTGGTGAAAGTGTGAATGATACGGAAGGACTTCATGAAATTGAAGCCATGAGTCACGATGCGGTAAATAATGAACTTAGAAGTATATTTCGATGGAATTATGCTGGAGTTACTCGAGCAAACTACTTGCTTGAAAACAAGGATAAAATCGATTTTGAAGGAAAGGATAAGATTATTGCAGAAGCTACATTTTTAAGAGCTTACTACTATTTTGAATTGGTTAAATACTTTGGAGATGTTCCCTTGGTTATTGATAAAAGATTAGGTGCTGATGAAGTAACTAAAGTTGATAGAACTCCAAGAAGTGAAGTTTTTGCACAAATCGAACAAGATCTCAGTTTTGCAGCTTCCATTTTGGATTGGAATGACCCTACAAAAGGAAGAATTACAAAGGGAGCATGTTTGAGTCTATTAGGGAAAGCATACTTGTATCAAGATAAATTTGATCAAGCTGCCTCAACTTTTGATGAAGTAATCAACCAAAATAGATATGCATTAATTAGTGATTACACCGATTTATTCAAAGTAAATAATGAAGGACATTCAGAAGCTGTTTTTGATGTTCAATATTCTGGAGCAGAAGGTGGTGGATATGGATGTCTCATATGCTTAGAAGGAAATGCTGCTCCTGGTTTTCAGGGAATACGCCAATATAATGGTCCAGTATATGGTGATGGTAATAGCTATAATCTTCCAACTCAAGATTTATATGATGCCTTTGATGCAACTGACATTCGCAGAGATGCTACAGTCTTAGATATTGATGCGTTTATCGCAAAGCAACCTAACTCGTCTGAAATCACCTATGCTATTGGAGGTGGAGGTCACACAGGATATTACAACAACAAATACATCAAAAGGCAAGGAGAAATAGGCTTGCCTGACAACGATTTGACTAGCCCTGTAAATTACCTTGTAATCCGATATGCTGATGTACTTCTAATGGCTGCTGAAGCCCATAATAGATCAACAACTCCAGACGATTCAAAAGCTCAAGGATATCTTAACCAAGTGAGGAATCGAGTAAATATGTCTCCAGTCAACTCATCAGGTAATGCCCTAACTGAAGCTATTTGGGCTGAAAGAAGACTAGAACTTTCAGGAGAAGGCCACCGATTTTTCGATCTTGTCAGAACAGCTAAAGCTGCAGATGAAATCAATGGATTTGTACCCGGTAAACACGAATTATTCCCAATTCCTCAAGTTGAAATCGATTTAGCAGGAGGAAATTGGTCACAAAATAACAACTACTAAAAAGACATTTACACATGAAGAAAATATCAATATTTATATTATCGCTAACTGTTGTTCTTGGGTTATCAAACTGTGAGGAAGAAACATTTACTCTTGGAGAAGGTCCAAGAGAGGCTGACGCAGCATTCACATTCGAACCATCTACAGATAATGCCAATATCATAAACTTCACTACAAGTAATCCAAACCTCAATGCAAAATGGGACTTTGGCAATGGGACTAAAGGAGAAGGAACTAATGCAACTGCCTCATATCCAAATAAAGGTACTTACACAGTTACACTAACTGTACTAAATTCTGGAGGTAGTGCAAGCTCATCTCAAGAAATAACGATTGCAGAAGATGACTTATCATTATTAAGTAGCCCATTATTTACATTGCTTACTGGTGGTATAGACGGACCTGGTTCAAAAACTTGGGTTATGGATTCAACTGAAGCAGGACATTTCGGTGTAGGACCAAATCCTAGTTCTAATCAAGGTGATGTACCTGAATATTTCTCTGCTGATCCATTGATAAAAAAAGGTGTAGGAATGTATGACGATCAATACGTTTTTACTTTAAGTGGATTTAAATTTGATCAAATTACAAATGGTAACGTATATGTCAATCTAAATGATGACGGTAGTCCTGGTGCAGAAGCTGATTTCTCAGGAGGATACGAAAATCAAGGAGATTTTACTGCATTCTTTGAAGATCAACTAGGCGAGCAATGGACCATTAAAGAAAATGAAGAGGATACAACACTTACTGTTTCTGGAAAATCATTTATTGGTTTTTACTGCGGTACACGAACATTTAAAATACTCAAGTTAACTGAAAATGAACTTTCGCTAAGAGTTGCCGATGCTCACAACCCACTTGCGTGGTATTTTAGACTTGTCCCAGTTGAATAATCACAATAAACACCACTAAATTTACGTTATACACACCTGTCACAAAACCATATGAACAAACAGATTTTAGCCTACTTAATTATATTTTTAACATTGACTTCATGCGATGATAAACCAGTTGAAAAAGTAGTTCTTCCTACTAATCTACAAACTGTGATTACCCAATCTGTATCAGAAGAAGGGTTAGTAAATGTGACTGCTACAGCATACGACGAAAACTACTTCACTATATATTTTGAAGATGGTGAAGAGACTGAGAAAGTGGAAAATGTAGAAGGTAAAGCAAGTCACACTTATAGTAATCCCGGCACATACACTATTCGTACTAGAGCACATGTTACACCCAATGAATACATTCAAAAAATAGATACCGTTCTAATTGATATGGAATCAAAGACAGACCAAAATGGTATCCCGCTTCATGGATATTCCACACCAGAGACATACGATGGCTACAATCTTGTTTGGAGTGACGAGTTTGATGGAGATAAACTAAATGAAAGTGATTGGAATTTTGAAATAGGAACTGGTAATAATGGTTGGGGTAATAATGAATCTCAGTATTATTTGAAAGAGAACACTTCAGTTAAAGATGGCTTCCTGACCATAACAGCACGACAACAAATTTATAACACAAGTAATTACACCTCCTCACGTATTACTACACAAAACAAACGGTCATTTAAATATGGAAGAATAGATATTCGTGCAGCTCTTCCAAAAGGTCAAGGATTATGGCCAGCTTTATGGTTGCTAGGTGATAATATAACATCTGTATCTTGGCCTGCATGTGGCGAAATTGATATCATGGAACTTGTCGGTGGTACAAAACCAGGAAATTCTGATCGCGTAGTGCATGGAACTTTACATTGGGAGCACAATGGGAATCATGCAGAATATGGAAATGGACATACCCTTTCCAGTGGAGATTTCTCCGAAGAATTTCATGTATTCTCAATTATTTGGGACGATAAATATATCCGTTGGTATCGTGATGACATTCTATTTTCAACTGTTGATATTTCAGGTTTATCCGCATTTCACGAAAAATTCTTTGCTATTTTCAATGTTGCAGTTGGAGGTAATTGGCCAGGATACCCTGATGCAACTTCCAAATTCCCACAGAAAATGCATGTAGATTACATTCGTGTGTTTCAAGAAAAGTAAAGAGAAAACCCTATAGGGTAATATTTTCAGTTAATCCTCCGATACTTATCGTATAGTCACCTGGTTCGGTAACCCACTGATTATCACTACTAACAAAAGCAAGCTCATCTGTATCAATAACGAACTCAAATACTAGAGTCTCGCCTGCATTTATCATCTGTTTGTTAAATGCTCTAAGTCTCTTTACGGATGGAGTTATGCTTGCATATAGATCTGATACAAAAACTAGGACAGACTCCTTACCATCACGATTACCTTTATTTGTAACGTTTACAGAAATACTAATTGATTCGTTGTCATCCGTTTTGTTTACCTTTAGATCTGAATACTCAAAATTAGTGTAACTCAAACCATGACCAAACTCAAACTGTGGCTCAAAAGCCCCTAATCCAAAATCTACATTTAGTTGATCGGTATACTTATGGTCATACAATATCAAAGAATTTGTATATTTAGGATATGTAACTGGTAATTTACCACTTGGATTAATTTCCCCAGATATTACATCAGCTAAAGCATCCGAACCATTTTCTGAAGGCTGATAAGCTAAAACTATAGATTCACACAGAGGTTCAATTTCACGAATAACTCGAGCTCTATTTTCAACTAAAACTAATACAATTGGCTTTCCTAATTTTGCTAATCCTTTAACATATTCTATCTGGGCCTCCTCAAGATTTAGAGAATGAATATCTCCTGGCTTTTCAGTAGAAGGATACTCACCCATGCAGGCAATAATAACATCTGAGTTTCTTGCTTTGTTGTAAGCTTTTTTATCTTGAGTTAGTTTATTAATCTCACAACCTTGTTCAAAAGATACTTCAGCAAAATTTGCTTGTATTGCATCTAATATAGTATGTTTACTTGTATCATCCCACTGATCATCTGTACCTTGCCATGTTCTACCCCATGAACCATTAATCATGGTCAGAGAATTAGCCATTGGCCCAGTTACAAAAACTTTCTTGTCTTGAGAAATCGGTAGAGTTCCATTAACATTTTTTAATAATGTAATCGCTTCACCTGCAATTTGATAACTGTGGTTTATAAAACTATCTGAAGCCACTAGAGGGTATTCATAATTATCTGGAGTAAAAGGGTCTTCAAATAAACCTAAACGTTGTTTCATCACTAAAATTCTTCGAACTGACTCATCAATCCTTGACATAGGAACTTCACCTTCATTAACTAGTTCCAATAATAAGTCAGAAAATTCGTAATCATTAGGAACCATACTCATATCAATTCCTGCATTAATCGCCATTTTAACTGCATCTTTTAAAGTTGGAGCAATCTTGTGAAATTGATGAAGTTTAATGATGTCCTCCCAGTCCGTTACTGCAACTCCATCAAACTCAAGTTCTGTTCGCAACAAGTCGGTCAAAATACGTTTATCAGCATGAACGGGTATTCCATTCACATCACCTGAGTTAATCATTACACTCAATGAACCTGCATCAACTGCAGCTTCAAAAGTGGGTAAAAAATACTCCCTCAATTGAGTTTCAGGAATATATGCTGTTGTTCTATCCTTACCCGTAAATGACCAGCTGTAACCCAAGAAATGTTTCATACAACTAGCTACTCGATATGGGTCTGAAGCATCATCGCCTTGATATCCCTCAATAGTGGCAACACCCATTCTTTTACAGAGATAAACATCTTCACCGTAGGTTTCGAAAACTCTACTCCAAAGGGGTTGACGAGCCACGTCTAAAACAGGAGAAAAATTCCATGGAATTCCTGATGCACGAGTTTCATATGCTGTCATAGCAGCGGCTTTTCTTGCCATATCAGGGTTAAAAGTTGCTGCTTGTGCTAATGGCTGGGGAAATAATGTTCCTCCCAATAGGTAATTTGCTCCATGAATAGCATCTATACCATAAATTATAGGTACTCCATGGTTGGTTTCCGTTGTTGCAATATTTTGCACAGTACTTATGATTTCATTCCAGTGTTCTAAAGTGTAAGCATGACCCCCAACATTTAATATACTCCCAATTCCATACTCAACAATCGCTTTTCGAAGCTTAGCAGAATCCAATTCATGGGGTTCTTTTAAATCAAACACCTCACCTACTGAGATTACATCTAGATTCAATTGTGTCATCTGGCCAACTTTTTCCTTGACAGACATTTCACTTAATATCTGATCAATATCTACATAAGTTTCTTTCTGATTTTTAGACTGATTACATGCCACTAAAACTGTGACTACAATAAAAAGGTATATATAATTTGAAAATGATTTCATTAAAGTATGTATTTTGATTATGAAAAGTATATAAAACTTGAGATTACAATAACACAGATGGCAATACCTGTTACTAACGCATATTTCCATGGTTGAATATCAACTTGCTCAGTATATTTTTGGTTATACTCTTCCTCACGTGGATGTAGTTTACCAATGACAAGCATGATAATTACATTTAATACGAATAAAATAGCCATCACATGTAAAAAGTGCGGGTAACTATCTGCACCAACAACGTATGGCTTAACGATAAACTGACTGATTATGTATAAAACTGATCCTGAAATAATACCAATTTTTGCAGCTACTGCTGGAACATTTTTGGTCATATACCCCACTACAATGATGGTAAGAATCGGTATACTATAAATCCCATTAACTTCTTGTAGATAAGCAAATAAACCATCTGAAGCATAAATTAATAGGGGTGCAATACACATAGAAACCACAGCCAAGACTGTTCCAAATTTCTGTCCCGCTTTTACAATAGTTTGTTCATCTGCATCCTGATTGACATACTCTTTATAGATACCCAAGCCAAATAATGTTACAGAACTATTTAAAGCTGAGTTAAAGGAACTTAAAATAGCTCCAAACAAAACAGCGGCGAAAAAACCGACTAATACAACTGGAAGAACATTTTTAACCAACAATGGATATGCTTCATCTGGATTAGTTAGTGAATCACCAAACATGTGAAAAGCTATAATACCTGGCAAAACAACAATTAGCGGTCCTAATATTTTTAATACTGCCGCAAAAAGAAGTCCTTTTTGCCCCTCTTTCAAATTTTGGGCACCCAATGCACGCTGAATAATCGCTTGATTTGTGCCCCAATAAAAAAGTTGAACTAACATCATTCCAGTGAAAATAGTCCCAAACGGAATCGATGATTCAGAAGTACCAATTGAGTTAAACTTGTCAGGGTGACTTTCTAACAAAACAGAAGCACCAACAACAATACTACCATCACCAATTGCAAGTAAACCAAATACTGGAATCATTAATCCACCAATAAGTAAACCCACTGCATTTATGGTATCCGATACAGCTACTGCTTTTAATCCACCAAAAATTGCATAGATAGAACCAATGATACCAATAGACCATACTGTTAACCATAACGCACTATTTTTACTTATTCCCAAAAGACTTGGCACGTCAAACATTGAGTTTATAGCTAATGCCCCAGAGTATAAAACAATTGGAAGAAGAATAACAGCATATCCTGTCAAGAAAAGTCCAGAGGCTATTGTCCTAGTCATTTTATCGTAACGACGTTCAAGAAATTGAGGAACAGTTGTAATCCCTCCCTTCAAATAACGTGGTAATAAAAAAAATGCAGTAACTACCATTGCAATAGCAGCCAAAGTCTCCCAAGCCATAACCAATACACCTTCTTTAAAAGCTGCTCCATTTAAACCTACAATTTGTTCTGTTGACAAATTGGTAAGTAGTAAAGATCCAGCAATGACAACACCTGTAAGACTTCTTCCTCCCAAGAAATATCCATCAGATGTATTCTCATCAGTTCTCCTACTCTTGTAATATGAAACAATGGCAACGAAAAGTGTGAATGTAATAAATGATATTATTTGCATTGTATTTAGTTTTAGTTTTAGTTTTTGATTTAGTTAAATATCAAATACAAAACCATCCTCACGGAGTAGTCTGTATCTGTTTTCATCGAATTTGAAAAGTTTTGCTGGACGATGAGATACATTCTCCTGCAATTCATCCAACTGTATAAGGAGATCCATGCTCAATATCTTTTTTCTAAAGTTAGGTTTATCAAATTTTGAATCCAAAAGTGCTTCA
>Ga0213860_10001060_pt1 | contig 11161 bp, 16 predicted proteins | sample PICome_3_FD_160118 | JGI IMG/M metagenome (GOLD analysis project Ga0213860, IMG submission 160118) | Coastal seawater microbial communities near Pivers Island, North Carolina, United States - PICO550 | ecosystem: Environmental > Aquatic > Marine > Coastal | place: USA: North Carolina...
GACGAATGCCGCTGCGTTTGCATCATCATCCGCTTGCTTCTTAGCGGCTGCCTGTTGTTGAGCGGCTGCCCTAAGAGCGGCTGTACGCCCTTCGACTTTAGGTCCTGTCGGATCGTCCAACCCTGCTTTCTTCCGGTTCTTTCGAATGAAGGTGTTTACCTTGCTTCGTCTGCCTGTCACGGCGTCGATTGCTCGACCACCTAAAACGGCAGGGATCTGTATTGCTAGTGTCTGACCTCCAGTAGCGGCAGCGGCACCCATATTGATGTTCCCAGTGAGCAGCCCTGCAGGAGTGTAAGACCTCCCAAAACGAGGGAGAGGATTAAAATTATCAGTGAACTGTGAGACACCGCCTTTAAGCCCTGAAGCATAAACTTCGGTGACAACATTTGCTTTACGAAGTGCATTTAATAGTGATCGTCCTTCATACGTGTTACCGACTTTCTGTTCAACAAACTTGAGATCTTTTTTCGAGACCTGACCAGATACTTTATTACGGGCCGCTCGGAGGATTTCTTTGAATTGGTTTTTTGTTTCTGCGTCGGCATTCTTTAATATCTCTCTGTTAAGAACATCCATGTTGAAACCAATTTCTGATCTCACCTGTTTCCTTGCTTCGTCTAGGATGGCGTTTGCACCCTTTTGGGAATTTGGATCTACGTTCCTACGATTGAAGCCTTCGCTAGTAGCAATCTCATCCATCATCCTTGCGACATCACCTGCAGCCTGACCAGTCTCTGGGTCTAACTCGGCTTTTGGTCGGAAAACAGTTTCACCTGCTTTATTTACGGTGGAGATGGTGGTGTTGATACCTTTTGAGATTGTGGCACCTACGATACCTGCTTCTGCTACTCTTTCGAATATTTCTTGAGGCACATACTCACCGCCTTGGACGGCTGTACCACCAATGACGAGACCTTCTTGTCCCATCTCTTGAGCACCTTCTCGTAGAACTCTCAGAGTAGCACCACCGCCTTTAAGAGGCGTAAGTTCGATCACACCACTGGCAATCGCTGTTGTTAAATCAGTGACTGTGGCTGTAGGATCTATGCCCTTCTCTTCTTTCTCGGCTCTATTGGCACCTAATGCCTGATTGACACCCAAGAGTGTACCACCTGCAGCAAGAGTACCGCCAACAATTGGAGCACCTGCCATAGCTGCACCTGCAGCCAACGATGTCCCTGCACCAACGGCTACTTGTGGAGCCGCTTCAGCCGTGGAGTACAACAAAGACTTACCTGCACCACCAATATCACCCTCTTTCAAGTTCTTGATGATACCGTCTGCATTCTCTGGTCTCTGGTAGCCAACTGCTTCGGCCTCGGCTTGGTTCTTCTCATCCATTGTCTGACCGACATCTTGTAGTGTCTGGTTGTTGATGAGTTCACCAAAACTCTGGATACCTTTACCAGTCAAACTTTGGGCTTGGTTTCCACCGTAACGTAATGCCCCCATGACACTAGTGTCGGGAGCATCAGTTTGTGCCTGTTGTGGTTGTTCTTTAGCCAGTTGGGCCTTCAAGGCTGCCAACGCACCTTCTTTATTCGGTCCTGTTACTTTGAACTTACGTCCATCAGGAGCCGTTATTTGAAATGTTGGCATATTAGCCTTCCTATTCTTGGATTAGTTCTACTGAATACTGACCATCGTCTGACTCGGAAGTGTTACCGCTCATGACTGCATTTGTAGGACGATCAGAAATTGGTACTTCCTGTCCAGTAGTCAGCCTGTTCTGGACGTTCTGGAGAGCGTTCATGCGGTCTAAGACCCACTGTTCCCAGATTGCCTCGTCTTGCCAGTTCTTCGGTGCAGGTGCCAAGAATAGTTTCATCTCAGCGTTAGAAATAGCACCCTTAGTTTCTGCAACACGTAACAAGGCATCATCGACTTTCACCCTTTGTAAGATCAATCGACGTGCGGCGTCTTCGTCACCAGTAAAGTTATCAACAAATGCTTTTGCCATACCGCCGATTCCAGTCAGGTTTCCACCTTCCGCTCGGCTTTCACGGATTGCATTTAAGGCTTTCTGATAGTTGAACATGGCATCGCCTACTTGGTTCAACATCTTTGCATCTTTGTCAGATGTCTTCTTGCCTTTAGCGGCTGCTTTAGCCATGGCGAGTTTCTGTGCCTGATCTAACTTAAACTTTTCCATGGCAGACTTACGGTTGGCGTCTTGGATTGCACCATACTCTCTAGTAGCGGCACTAATGCCATCACCTTTGAGCGCACCACCGTACATTGCTCCACCGATACGGATAAGAGCCTCGTTTCTATCAACGAGCATAGACGGCATGTCAGATTGACGTCTGTTACTGGTCTTCGGACCCGAAGAACTCATGATTGAGCGAACACTTGGTCCTCCGGCTGCCGCACCTGTTGTACCACCTAGCACACCTGTCGTCTTCTCATTGTTCGGCTGAGTTGTATCGATCAAGACAGGGCCGTCGTAGATGTTACCTCGACCTGCCTCTTCATTCATCGCCATTGTTAAAGCGTTTGTCGGAGCCATGGTCGGATCTGCAAAGTCCACATTAGGAACATTTGCAGCCGGAGCATCCATGTTGTTAGTCTGTAGTGCAGGTCCTTGGTATGGCTCTCTCACGTTGGCTCGAAGCATCGCCTGTGCAGTTGGATTACCTGCATCTGCAAGTTGCTGTAAGACTTCTGGATCCATGTTTGCAAAATTTGCGTCAGATCTGGTGTTGAAGTTGTCCGTTCCTAAGACGCCAGTGGTCATGTCCACATTGTAGTCTTCTTGCTACACTCTGTTTGCGGCATTCTCACCTGTGGCTTCATTCATGAAGTCGTTGACGCTGTAGTCTTCGTAGCCTCCCAGAACTCCTTGGTTATTGTTGTTGGGCGTTGCAGCAAGACCACCTGTATATTCCAGTATGGGGTCAGCAATGTTAGGCTGTGGATTTCCAAACTGCTCATTCAAGAATATTTTTTGGCTTTCCGGTAGGTTGTTCCAAAATGTCTCGGGATCCCCAGTCACGTACATACCGTATTGATCTACGAACTTGGGATTATTCATTATTGTTTGCCAGTCCATCAGCGACCACCCCCACCGAAGAATTGTCTACTTTGATTTTCTGGGAAATACTTGTTTTGGAAGCCAAAGCCACCCATAGCACCTGCCATAGCACCCTGATAAGGATCAACAGGATTTACTGTTACTCTATTTGATGTATTTGGTGCTCCAGAAAGCACACCACCTGCATAACGCTCACGCATATCGAACTCGAAGTCTCTATTGCGTTCAAATCTGTCACGATTGTCATTCATGATGTTCTGGTTTTCCTGTTGTAGGAAGTTTCCGGCGTTCATTCCAAAGTTAGCACCCTCACCCATCGTATTCATGCCCATACCGTAGGCATCCATGATGCTTGTGTTGGCTCCTCCGGCTGCATTAAGTGCCGTGCCACGGTCTGCAAACTGTGTCGCTTGCTGAGTCAGTGATCTATCGATTAATTGGTTCTGTAGACCTGCCCTGACGTCGGCTGCACGGTCATCAAAGTCACGTCTGGCGATAGCATCAGCCACACCTGCACGACTTGAGTTCATGTTGCCACTTCCAGAAGCCGAAATGTTGTTTGTTCGAAGGTTCTCGTCCAAGTTTCGTCGGCTATCACGGAGAGCAACATCTGCTAATGCGTCTACATTGTTGTTGGCGTAGTCGATAGCTGTTGCCATGCGATCTTTACCTGCATCATCAGCCATTCCCATGTATTGGTCATAGAGTGCGTTAGCATTCTGACCGAAACCACCAGTTTGAGACATAATGTCGGCACCAGTGTTCTGCATTCCGAGGCCATATTGGCCCATTTGGTTGGCTGTACCTATGTTAAACTGGTTGCCTTGGGCATAAGTTGGACCTTGGTAGGCTCCTGTCGACAAAACTCCACCTAAAGCAGCATCTGCACCTGCTAAATTGCCTTCAACGTAAGGTCTATACATGTTGAAACTTGCCATATTAGCGGCGTTTGCTGCATCCATTGCCTTGGCTTGCTTATTTGCGCCCATAAGGCCCATTGCGCCGCCTATTATTGCGCCCCACATACTCAAATTCCTTTCATTATGTTATGTCGATGGATCTCCAGTTGGTTCCATCGTAGACAACTAAACCACTGTATCCGCTACCCAAGGGGTTCCATGGCGATACGGCATAGCGAACCATGCCCTTACGCTTAGTTTCCGGCTCTTGGTCCGTCACAGTAATTGCTGCGTCTGTTAGTGTCCTTATTGCCGCCTCTATCTCTCTGAGTTGGTCTTGAATGTAAGGACCTAATTGTTCTTGATTTATTGTTGGAGTTGGCCTTCGAACATAATTCTTGACCAGTACGTTTAGTTTGTCAGAGATAGCCATGGACTACCTCCTACCTGTCACAATTACATTCACATCCATGCCTGATAACGAAAAGTCTTTCAGCGTTGGGCACGCTAGTTTGTAACTCAAGTACCTACCTGAGATGCGAGTGTCGACTTTGTATCCAGTGTTGGAGTCAAAAGTAATTGCTGTATCGTAGTTGGGAGCATTTGTTGCTATATCAGCGGCACCAAAAGTAAACTCGAAGGTTCCATCTGCATTCGGTGAGTTAATCTGAGGATAAAACGCATTGAGCACTTTGTATCCTGAGATCTGTATCCCTTGCTCATCAAGATCGATACCTGTTCTCTCTAAGAATGCAGGTTGACTGACAGTCTCGTCTGTACCTTGTGTCAAAGATCCTAAGTCTTGGAGATCTAGGCCGTACAAAGTTGACCTTGCCACCTCATTGTTTGCCATCTGTTTGGAGAACATCAAAGCATGACGTTTGAACTCGGACTCTTGGCTCAAATATGAGCCGCCTGAGTTGGCATAAGTAATACTTGCGTCTACGGTTGCATAAGATTCAGTTGAAGAAACATTGGCTATACCACCACCTACTACGTTTGGTAAATCTTGGAAGGTCCAAGTATCCTCTTTATAGTTGTAGACGGCTGCACGGTTACACTTGTCTCCCTCTTCGAATACAGCAAGATCGTCACCTGTATGATAGCAGAAGTAGACTTCCTCGAGGGCTGCATTATGCAACACAAAACAAGAGCCCTTTTTCGTATAGTCGATACCGTTGAAAATGTAGTCTCGGACCCGACCATCGCAAATAGACTGTCTGGAGTTACCATCCGTTACATAGATGTCATCGTAGTCAAAGACGTAGTGTTTACCTTCAACCTCGACAATGCAGTTCTGGCTCATGGCCCCTGCGTCATCAAAGAGTTTACGAAAGTTGAATATGAACGAACCACCCACAAACTCCATCATCCACACTTGGTCAGACGAATAGATCAGGAAGTTGGACCCGAGAGTCGCTCCGTCAACTATGGGTGTCTCCATCTGTACGAGGTCGTTGAAACCTGCACTTTCAGTTACGTCAGTCTCATCCCATGTACTGGGGACACTATTGGACAATGCAGTGGTACTAAAGCGCACACGGTTACTATGCTCAGTACCGCCTTCTGTTGTATTCAATGCAATCAAAAAGTCACCGAAAGATCTCAAGGATTTTGTTCTGTATGTTGAAGGCCAGTTCGGGAGGTTGGTGAACGTAGATGTACTTGGGGTTCTGTGGACAGGCACTAAGTCACTTCTGTTGACATAGGTGACGTTAGCTAAATTAGTTGCTGTTATCTCAGTAGATGACGACTGTGAACCAGCGGCAAGCCTTGTCGTGTAGGCACCGTTGCTGAACTCTTTGATCTGAAAAGTGTCATCGACCACAAGAACAGTGTCGTACCCAGTGGACGCACTGACACCATGGACAAACATAGGATTGGCTACTTGGTTGTTTGGACTAACGTCTCTGAAGATTGGACCATGGCCCACCTTGCCCTCGTTAAATCTAATGTTCTTTCCTCGAGTATAGCCGTTGATCGGCAGGTTGTAGGGGTCAACGTCAGTGACCACACCTACAGACCCAAGTCCTCGGATTGGTAAGTTAGGCACTACACCCTCCTCCTGTATATACAAATGTTATTACGGATGTTCAGACCTTCTCGGGCCACTTGTAGCAAGTATAGTCTTGGATCTGCCATCCTTGCTGCTCTAGTTGGATCACACCGCCTCCAACGCTCGTTATGCAAGCCTGTTCGTCTGTAAAGATCTTGTGGTTGCCAAAGGTTTTGCATTCGCTTGCTGATAGTGAACAGGCGAATATTATTGCACTAAACATCTTATTATGCCTCTTTTCCCATCCAGATCGCGAATGCCCCTGTGGCAGCCCCCATCACGACGGATACTAATGCTGACTGTTGTGTCGTAGGATCCGGTAGGTTCATAAACCACTCCACCACCCTCCAACTCATGATCGTAAAAGCAATCATCATGAACCGAGGCCAGACCTTCCAGTCGTCCAGAAACGTGCGTACATGTTCGACCATAGTCATCTCCCTCTCTAGTTCTCGAAAGCGTCAGACAGGAGAATGATCTCAAGTTTCTGTACCGCTAGTTGTAATTCATTTGTGGTCTTGATGTTCCATCCGACCAACGCGAGTATGGCAGATGCCATCACGCCTACTAAAAGTTTACTATCCATGTTGCTATGTCTTCATCACATAACAAAGCGCATAGTACGGAGGTCTGTTTTCGTGACTCTGGTTGCCACCTTCGGCACTTGTGGCAAGAGTTCTGACGCCGTCTTGGTTATAGGTGTTCGCATTGTAGTCAATGTCGAGACGGTTTGCTGTAGTTGTGTCGACATACTTGTCCTCGTAAGAGTGACTGTGTTGAGGCATCTCGGCAAGTGACAGTTGGACACTAGCGGCACCACCAGTATTTCCTACGGCGTAAGTACTACCTGCACCTACGACGAACCTGTCGCGTAGGTCTGGGGTACTGTTAGTTCCATCACACAACACATAGCCACTGGGGATCGCATTGACCGCCCCTGACCACATCATAATCATTCCGGTAGGTACGGCAGACGATAGGTTTGCGTTGGTCGTCGCAAGGTTAGTCGTGAGCGTGTTCAACTGTGACTGGATGTTGCTAGTGACGCCTGACAGATGTCCTACGTTTGTACTCGTTACACTTGCTGCCGCCTGACCGCTGAGTAAGTTTAGGTCTGCTGTAGTGCCTGTGTAGGCATCCAGTTTGTTGAGGTCTGAATGGCTACTAGTGACGGCTCCAGTTACGTTTGGAAACGTGGCTTTTACGGCTGACTTGATGAGACGTATGTGGTCGTCAGCCTGTGCGAGACCATCGGTTGCTACAGGGTTCGAAGTGTTCAGTTGGTTAATGAAAGATGCTGTTTCTAAGCCCATCTTTAAGTTCCTTGTTTTTTTCAAAAGTAGCCGCTGCTTCGAAAGGACGGACTACAACAACAACAACAACGACCTTTAGTCTACTTTTTGAAATTGGGTTTTTTGTTGATGCCATGGGGGTTGATTTTGACTAAGGGATCCTAAGTTTTGCTATCGATCCTGTAAGTGTCTGTTTTTACTGTATGTTTATGGTAGAGGATGTGACATCCCCAGAGATCTGGCAGAGAATAAAGGGAGCAGCCGTAGACATTAGCGACATTAGGGAAACTTTTCCGGCTAGGGTCATTTTCTTTTGTGTACGGATTGGGACCTCAGATCTCAGGATCACCCCAAGGCGGCCCTCGATACTTCCGCCTCTCTCGTCGCCTCTCGTCCTTCCTCCGTTTGCCCTCGTTCATCTCATAGAACAAGAACCACAACCAATGCCACACACAGACACCGACTAACAGGATCAGGAGTCCGACTTCGGCACCCAAGATCTCACACGCTCCCAAAGGTTACACAGGATCTGTCTCAGGCCGACGAAAGGTCGACACACAATCTTAATGAACTTCTGCATCTCTAGTCCTCCCTAGTTGCGTTAGTTGCGTTAGTTGTGCGTGAGGATCTCGACAGTTCTCGAGGTGTTGGATCTTTTGATCTGGAGATCTACTCACGCTCTCGAGAGACACATAGAGCCGTCCGTGGACGATTTGTTATCTATAGTCTCTCAAGGTCTCTTTTCTTTGGTTGTGTTTATAGTGGTTGAGGAGGTTCTATCCTCAGTCGCCTATAGAGCGTCGTCGGCAGTGACTACCGCTCTTCTGCTTCTATAGGGGGACAGAAGGTCAAACAGGTGTTTCGACAGCATCTTTTTGTTGACAGGGGATGTCATAAATGCGATGAGGGCTTACGAGGTGTTGGATTTCTCGTGTTTACATAGGTGGCTCAAAGGTTCGAGGGGACTGTAACTCCCTCGCGGAGACGCACGCTAGGTTCGATTCCTAGGTCGCCCACCACTAAACACAGATTGAGAACTCCTCGTCTTGGAAACAGACAGAGACAAGGAGATTTCAAATGTCTACAATACAAGAGAAAGTCCGTAACGACTTCCACAACTTCGACTATGACGACAGCGACAATGTAAACTATCGTTTCTTTCGTATGTTCCTCAACGGTGAGTACGACGGAAACGGCAACGGCTTGCAGGTCCTTGAGAGCAATCGAGACTTCATCAGGGGCTTACTTAAAAAGCCTACTATGTCTACTCCGGCCAAGGTCAGATCGTTTGTCATTCGCAACTATATCCAAATGACAGCGGCAGACTATTGCTGCTCGATCTATCACGCACAGAAAGCAATCCTCGAAGCGTTCAAGCATCACCAGTTAGACCTCGAGAAGTTCAACAGCAAACTCGCAGACATTGCGATTGATAACTTTGCTGACGAAGAGGAGGTGTAGTCATGAGAAGACGCAGACCAATAGTTAAAGAGTCCGACATCCAAGAGGTGTTGGACGAGGTAAACGTGACACTTGATCAGCCTACAGAGTCGTGGACCAAAGGTCCTGACGGTAAGTTTAAGGCTAATGTAGGCACCTACCAGTTAGGCATGGCCTATGGCGGCTACCGCATCGAAAAGATCGTGAACACTGGCGGCGGCATCATGGCTCTAAGTCACTACGACACGAAGCGCGAGACACTCATACGAGCCTTGAAACTTCGCACCTACGCTTTCGAGGACATGCAGTCATGACACGGTTCGAACTCTTCCTCGAGATCCTCGGGTCGCTTGTAGGCGCACTCTGCCTCTTCGGGTCCGTCTTTGTCTGGCTTTGGATTGCTTATGCTCTGGTCGGATGACCTCCAGACTTTCTTGGTTCAGATGTTTGGCAGCATCTGTCCCCCTAATGACAAACCGGAACCCGACAGTGAGTACGTTGCTTGGGTTCCCTCAACGGATGGCGAACAGCCACCATTTTAAGGAGACACTATGAGACTTTATACAAACAGATTAGGCCAGTGGTACGGAACACAGGCAGACGCAAAGAGGAGCGGTAATGATTGGGTGGAGGTTGATGTACCTACAGTCAAAGCAGACCTCCTCGACTTCCTCAACAGCAACGAAGCAGGGCGTGTGGTCTGGGACCATGAGGGCGGCTCGGGGTCTACTGGAACGCATAAGCCAATAGTCGCGCCTTACGACCCAGACGCACCAGTCAACCAGACACCGGAAGAGATCCAAAAGATCTACCCACAGGGAAGACCGCATCCGTGGACAACTATTCGAGAGTGTGCGGAGCAAGCGTCACTTAAAGACCTGTCAGTCGCGTTGGCTGTATTCCTCAACCGTTACGAGGAGGAGTTGTCATGAGCGCGATTAAACTTAAGGGCTTCGAAGAGCCTACCACAATTAATCTGTGTCCGACTTGGGAGTCGGTCGCAGAGATCTCAATCATGGTCTTGGAAAACCCCAAGGCCTCTCAACAGGCGATCTTGGACGCCAAGCACCAGATCCGCCACATGGCAAAGATAGCCGCTCACGCAGTCGCAGAACAGGAGAAGAAATGATGGACTATAGAGAAGAAGCATTACGCCTTGTAGAGGAGCATATGGTCGACAGAAACATGATGTTGATCGCTTGCCTCAAGTACATGTCACAAGACGACGTCAAAGACATGTTGCACATCAATGAAATCGAAGTCTTGGGATCGGAGGAGACATCATGAGCAACTTAGAGAAAGAGTATGACATCGGCAGAGAAGCAGCCTTGGACGCTTTCGAGTCGATAGCCGAGCAAGTCGGCGAAGGTAGTCCGGCAGCATCTTTGGCAGGGTTTCTCACTTACGCATTGTTTGCTGTCCATTCCATGGCACCAAACGAGGCAACCGCCGAAGAACTAATCCAAGACTGTATGGACTTTGTGAAATCGAAAAAAGTAGAGGAGACAATTCAATGATGATCAAAATGTACCAATGGGAACTCATGGACGCTATTGAGAACCACATTAGAAACAAATTGAAAAGCGAGGTCGAGTTCGACTCTTACGACGTCACAGTGATCGCCGAACAGATGATCCCTATCTGGAAAGACAAGAAGCACAAGAACGGTAAGGTCGTGAAGTGTGAGCATGGACACCCAAAACAAGAGATCGATCACTTCGAGACCGAGCGCACCTTTATTGGAGAGGATGCAGAGATTGAAATACACATTGATCCAAAAGTGGAGGACGCATCATGAGCACCGAGTACGACTTTTTAACTTTCGTCATGTTCGAGCAACATCGGCTCTGGAGCGGTACAGACGATCACCGCAAGAAGTCAGTCAGGAAGGCGGAACGCTTTGCAAACTTTCGAGACTACGGAACCCGAGCACTTGATGACTTCAAGCCTCACAACATCCACGACTTCTTTGACAGCCTCACACGCGAGGGGCTGTCAGACAACACGGTCAACCACTACGCCGCCATGCTAACTCGTGTGTTCAATCACGCAGTCAATGAGGAGCATATTACCCACGCACCGAAGTTCACATGGAAGGCGGTCAAGACCAACTCTCGGCCTCTCTTCTTCACGGACGAGCAACTCGAAAAGATGGAGGCTTACCACAGAGACACGGAGGATTGGTACATGGAGCACTTTATAGTCATCGGACACCAGACCGGAATGCGCCACGGAGAGATACTCTCAGTGACCCTCAAGAGCCTCGAGATTGACGAGACCGGAGCAAGGTGGGTATACCTCAAGGACACTAAGAACGGCGACGAGAGGTACGTCCCATTGAATGACAGAGCATACGAGGCTTTAGCAGCCTTGGACTTCACTCCGGCGAGGTACTTTGAGCACACTCGTTTTTATCGAGCGTGGGGGCGCATGAGGC
>Ga0213860_10001063_pt1 | contig 11153 bp, 11 predicted proteins | sample PICome_3_FD_160118 | JGI IMG/M metagenome (GOLD analysis project Ga0213860, IMG submission 160118) | Coastal seawater microbial communities near Pivers Island, North Carolina, United States - PICO550 | ecosystem: Environmental > Aquatic > Marine > Coastal | place: USA: North Carolina...
TTTGCTTCTCCCTTTAATCTATCTTCCTCACTTGTTTTTATAACACTAGCTTTGGTTTGAGGATTCAGAGTAAAGCTATTATATGCTCTAGTCGTAAATTCCATCAAACTTTTGCCATAGATTCAAGTGTTGCCTCATCAACAGCAGACAATGGAACACTACCTTCAGAATCTTTATTGTAGACTTCATCATGAAGTTCTTCAATAGAAACAAATGTAAGATTATAAATGTCAGCAAATTGCTTAAGATCATCTCCCTTGATCATTTTGCCATACTCATCCATAATCTCAATAATCACACCAACTTGCTTCATGCCAGCAAGTTTCAAAATTTCCACACAACCCTCAGTGTGTCCACGTCTTTCACTCAGAAGTCCTGGACGTGCACGAAGTGGGAACAAGTGACCTGGTTGAGCAAGAGAATCTGGTTTAGAAGAATCAGACAGGAAAGTGGAGATAGTTGCTACACGATCATTAACAGACATGCCAGTTGTTGCACCTTCAACGGCATCAATACTAGTAGCAAAAGGAGTTCCAAACTCATCACATCCATTAGAATGCATCATAGGAATGCCAAACTGGTCCAGTTTTTCTTGTGTGCAAGGGAGACACATCAGACCACGAGCATGACGCATAGCAAACAGAAGATTTTCTGCAGTTGCTTTTTCTGCCGCAAGAACAATATCACCTTCAAACTCACGGTCATAATCATCAACCATGACAATGGGTTTACCATTACGGAGATCTTCAACTGCTTGCATCACATTTTGACGTTTGATGTGAAGCATAATGTCATTAGGACTACCCAGAGAAACAAACTCATCGTCTGCCATGTGATAATTCATAATCTTTTTACCTTCAGAAATTAAATAATTGTAGGTAAGAGAAACATACTTCTCTTTGACGCAAGACATCTTTCCAGTAGACCACCCGGCATCAGTATCATCAGACATCAACTGCTGGGCACTTTCAATAAAGTGATTTCCTTCTTTCCAATAGAAAATTCCATTCAGTGCTAAAGGAGAAATTGCAACTTTTTCGGCAAGACGTGTTGCATATCCATCATCATTCAATTCAATATGACTATAAGGACTATCGGATCCTACTTCAATACCAGAGTGATTATAAGTACTCACAACTCCGTCAGGATCATTATCTCTAATAAAACTCAGGAATTTATTAGAGTTCCAAGGAGTATACTGATCACAATTGGTAATTATTAATGGTTCAGAAGTATCAATATTTGCTTTTTGAATTCCCAACAAACAAGTTTCTGCTTGACCGAGTGTTGACTTTCCAATGTCAACTATTTCAAGATCGAGGTAATACTTATTTTTAATTACATTAAGAGTTTCAATATATTCATTTTCCAACCCATTAACGATTACAAAATATTTACCCGTAAGTTTTAATGAGGAAAGAGCCCACTCAATCAAAGGTTTACCCTTAAACTTCACAAATGGTTTAGGGTCTATATATCCATTATTCTTAAATCTGGTACCAAGACCAGCAATTGGAAATAAAATGTTCATGTTGACGTAGCAATTAAATTTCTGAAATCGTTTTGTTTCTTAAAAACACCCAACCACCATTAGTAGAGGTTGAATTTACACATACCATATTCATTTTTTCACGATACTCTCTAAGACTATGAAAAAATAACCTATGATGGCACAATGGTATTTTATCATTCTGCAAATAGTTTGTCAAATTATCATATGTCTCACAGAGTTTTAAAATTTTGTCTGCAGATCCACAAAACCATTTAGCATCAAGATGAGTATTCAACCATTCATCACCTTTAACATAAGAAAAATAAAGTTCATCTTTATCAATCTCATAATCTTTTATAGATTCATCACAAATACATCCTACATCTGTTCTAGTTAAGATAACAAAATCATATTCAATATTGATTTTTTTTATAATTTCACCAAGTCTTTTTAAAGAATACAATGGAGATAAAGTTTCAAATATGCTTTTAGTTATTTTAGAAAGATTTGTAGATTCGGGTAATTCAACAAAATTTTTCTTCTGTTTTTCTAATATCACATCTTTGAAATTAAATTCTGATAATAGTTTATTCTCATCTATTTCAGAGTCCTTCCAAAAATGAGCATAGTAATCTACATCACATCCATCATAAAAATTTCCAAAAGTATTTTTCCATTGATCATAAAATCTAGGGTATCCAAAAAAACAAATAGCAATTTTCATAATCTACCAAGAACGTCTGTCAGGGTCCATTACAAACCAACCAGATTTATTGGGTTGCTTTGTAAAAGGGTCTATCCCACCATTAACCGGGATCCTTATTAATCCCATTCTATCTATATGAATACCATTGTAGGTTTCTGGATGAAACACATTACCCTCATCAAAATACTGATCAACATGATCAATAAATGATGAATACTTATTCATGGTCTCAGAGTTACATAAAGCAGAAGTGTCAGATACTCCGAACTTGTTTATAGATTTAAAATCCCAAGCAGTTGGACATAAAATGTTTTCATCAATCTTTGCCCTATTCAATTCAGTTTCAGTTATTGGAGTATGCCAAAGAGCATCAGCTCTACATTTTAAACATAAATCATAAGTAAAATTATTTTCTTTTTCGTACTCCAGTTTTAACTCATTCACCTTTTTTAAATTATACATTCCAGACAACCAGGTATGAGGCGTCGTTTCTGGTCTTTTGTTTGTATTAAACTTTTCATCACTTGGATGAACTTCTTTTCTAACTTCTTCAGTATACTCCCTAAGAATGTACTTTTTAGGGTTCCAGAGTTCTTTAACTTTCTGATCACAATAATCGATACCCATTTTATTAGGATGTCCCGAGAAAAAAATATCAGGAGACAATTTATCCAAAATTATTTCTTTCAAAGAATCATAGTCTTTTACAAAACTATCTAATCTACCAATTATAAGTAAAGCTATTTTCATATAAATCTTGTCGTAGAATTTATGTTTAGTATTTGATCTTTTATTTCTTCAGTATATACTCCCGCACGAAGTATTACAGTTGGTTTATCTACATCTCTTAAAACTTCTGGTGATTCTATTTTTAAATTAGTTCCATACAATCTTCTACCTTGTTTCTTCACATCATTATCAAGCACGGATATAATTATATTCTCATCTATTCCAAAATTTAAAAGAGTTTGAGAGAATATATGAGCACCAAAAAGATAAACGTTATCTTCTACATTATCAAGTATACTGGATACATCACTTTTCAATTTGTAAATGTAATCTAAAAACAAATCTTTTGAATATTCAAAGTTAACATTAACTCTTCCAATATCACTAGATTTAACTGCTTTGACAAAAACAGAATGAGTATCAACCACTTTTTTGTCAATAGAAAATCCTGCTCTTGCTAATACATGTTCCAAAACAAACTCGTCAAGATAATAAGTGTGTTCGAAATTTATAGTATTTGTATATCCCTGTTTCAACCAATGCCTCATATTAGGTATTGAGATAAACTGAACACCGTCATCGGTAAGATCCTCAAATATTTTTTTAAGAAAATCTATAGGATTATATGCATGTTCAAAAACATGAGAATGAATAATACATTTATACTTCTCATCAAAAGATTGTGTTTCATAAAATCCTCTAATATATTTTAATCTAGAATCAGAGGATTTCTGATGTGATGGTTCAATAATCTCATAACTAAATTGAGAATCTAAAGTAGAAAAGTTTTTCCACAAACTTCCGGATGCTCCACCTATTTCAAGATACCGATCAATGTCATCAGAGTTTTCGACAATAAAATTAAAAAATCTTTTGTGATGTTGTTGCCATATCTTTCCGACACTTCCAGGAGTATGAGAGTTTTCATATAAGGTATTGGGATCAATCAAAGTCTTCAATTGAACTAATCCATTTTCAGAAACACCCCAGTCTTGATCAAAAAAGATATCATCTTCTACAGGTGTATCAACACATCCCATAAAAACAGGAAACCTTTCCAAAGTATATAATTTTTTTACAGATGATTTATTATCTAAAATACAATTGTTTCTTTCAGTCATTTATGAATACCAGTTTTTAAAAAATTCATAGTCACTATAATTCTCAAGTCTGAAACAGTCTCCAAGAACTTTATCAAAACTTTGAATCCTTATTTTATTTTCAATACACTGTGCATACATCATTCTACATGCATCATATTTACCATAGTTAATAGAATGATTTGTTTCTGCTAGTTTTTTATAATCTTCCCAACAGTTACAAAGAACATCCATAATTTTAGAATTACTCAATAAAAACATAGAGTAAATTCTATTGGGAGAATATGTTTTTCCAGTATTGATATGATAACATATATTTTCCAAATCATCAAAATACTTTTCAATGTCCATATGCAAATGTAAAAAGTCAGGACGACTTCTTATTACAGCATCATATGTAAAAGAATTATCACTTTCATATTTTCTTTTCATCTGAGCAGCAAGATGCATTGTGTAGAATTCTGGACTACTACTTGCCACTAAACCATACTCTTTGTTATTATACCATCTATGCAATAAAGATTTTATTTCGTCAGAACAAAGATTATCAAGAAACTCATCATAATCTGATATCACATAGTCTTTTACGTTTACAAACTTTTCAATATCATCAGTGGTTATAACATCATCAACATCATCTTTATATAATTCGGGATTCTGAGATCTAATGCTCCACATAGAAACCCCACGGTTTTTCCATGTAGATATGAAGACATCACAATTAAATTTTTCACTCAATCTATTAGTGTGCTCTAAAACCTTTGGATGATCAAAGGTTCTCATTTGTCCACAAAGTAGTAATGCTATTCTCATTTTAGATTAAAATTTATTTCGTGTAGCCCATATCGGATAATCTTTTCCGGAACGATTCCAATCAGGTGCCCAATATGTTTCATCAGGAATACAATAGAATTTATACTTCTTACTCATGAGTGAAAAAACTGATTGATCGTGTCTATGATCTTTAAACTCTTCATGATTCAATTCATGTGATGGATTATCATTTATATAAAAATGGTCATTTTCTATCGAAATATTTTTTATCTCCTGAATAATATTTCTATTATCCTGAGTATTCTTAAGAAAAAATGTAGTTGCACACCTTTGTCCAGTGTTCAAGTGATCAAGAGTTTCTGGAAATATTTTTTTATATGTATCCATTTTAGTATATGATCTTTCTAAATGTCCAAGATCAAAACATAGTGAACCTTGCTCTAATGTCAGATTACAATATTCTTTAAATCTTTTAACTCCATCATTATTAAAAGTACATCCAATATCGGCATAACATATCAAATCATCGTCTGGAACTAACTCCATGATTTTAGAAATCAGAAAAGATTTCCACATCCAATATCCATAACCTTTAGTAGAAGATAAGAAGTTTTTATAAGAAATTATTTCTGGACAAAAATCAAATATATTATTTTCTGAAAATAAATTTATGCTAGAAAATTGTCCAAAGTCTTTGACATTTTGTAAAACTCTATAATGTGCTCTAGAAAAAATATGAAATGGAGCACCGAAAGAAATAAGATGAACATTCATGACAAAATTTCATACATAAAATTCTTGATACCATCAAGTGATAACTTTTCGGTAAAGATTGGTTGTCTTGAAATTTTGTCATATAGAACTTCAGATTGATCTAATTCAATAATAGTTTGAATTAATTCTTCATCAGACATATTGACTGCGTTGATAAAACAATCAGGATTAAAATCTTGACTTATAGTTTCATCACCATAATAAATTGGAACATTACCGGCAATCTTTCCATGAAGCAACTTTTCAGTATGATATCCGGGAGTTACAGAGTTTTCATAACAAAGTGAAAACTTATAACTGGAAATTAAATCTAACTTATATTTTTCACCATCAGGCAAATAATAATTCGGATTTGCCTTACCAAAAACATCTACCTTTTTATAATTTGATGATATGTTTTGAACTGCATTAATTCTAGATTCAATTTGTTTGCCATAAACTATAGAACAAAATTTATCTTTTTTCTTTTGCGTAAATTCATTGTGATTGTATAGATATGATTCTGGGATCAACCAACCAGGATTATCATATGTCTCAACTCCAAACCAATCAATATAGAGATACCACAATGGAAGTCGATAATTTTTACCTCCATGATCATTAAAATCAAAGGTTAGAGAATAATCACATCTTCTAAAATTTGGTTGAACATTTTCCCCTGTGAAGAAAACTTTCTTGCAATTTTTATATCTTCCGTTTTCATTTCCAAAAACACTGAAGAACATTACATCCGCATCTTCAGGTTCCACAATTTCAACTTCTTGAAATAAATCACGAATGATGTGAGTGAAAAAATTATTATTTGGATCAAAGGGTGTCCAAAAATCAGAAAAACAAACTTTCATTTTTTAGTCAATTAATATTATCTTTGTTCCAGTAAGCTCCAGATATAGCAGAAGAAAATTCTAAACTCTGTATAGCTAAAGAAGGTTCAAACCAATAGTTATTTAGATCATACTCGTTGATGAGGTAATTATAAAAATGATCTGCAGGCAGACAAACATCAGAAATATCATCGATAACTTTTTCTACCATTCTACCACTAATCAAGAATGCATGTGTGCATCTAGATCCTCTATTAGTCTTATAAACATATTTCCCATCAACACTATCTTCATGCAAATTTAAGCAAGAACCAACCCAGGCAATGTCCCAATTATTTGGCAATTGATCCATAAACATATTACAATATTCTACAAAATCATCACATAAAGTGACATCATCTTCAAGTATCAAAGCATCTTTGTAATTATTTTTATGAATATCTTTGAGAATAGAGACGTGTTTCAGCACTAAAGATCTTTCCGAATTCTGAGAATCTTCATTATAATGACTCAATCCTTTCTTCCATTTACTAAAAACATTTGGATACTCTTTTTCTATTTCAGATTTTTTCCAAGTATTCTTATCATAAGTTTCTACAAATTGATATTGATAAATTTTTTCTTCTTGAAACTGTTCTAATAGAGATTCTTTTCTTTCATTCAACTTTGAATAATGACAGACATAGACATTATCAACATTCAACTTGGGAGATAAAAGATTATTTTTTTCCAAGTCCTTTCTCCAAGGTTCTTTTTGTGCGTAAAGATAATCACATCCATCAAATTTAAATGTAAACTTACCACTGTAATCTATTCCAAAAATTCTATATGTTGTTTCATTTTTATTATATGTAATATCAGTATCTCTCGAAATGCTTTTGAAATTTAATTCTTCATTAAATAAATCTCGATGTGTTTTAATGATTCCTCTTGAATAAACTTGAGGTCCTGTCATATTCAAAATATCATTTGGATATGAATTTTTTTCAATATTATCAACTATTAAATCTATTACATTTTTTAAAATAGGATGGTCCTTATTGAACATCAAAGCCCACTGAACATAAGTATTTGGATTTGTCTCTGCTGTTATTATAGCCTCATCATCATCTCTTATGAAATCATCCAAAGAGATATTAATAGAAGAATCTAAATCAACATACACACCTCCATGTTTATATAAAACCAAATATCTCCAAAAATCAACTTTAGCAACAGGTATAGTTAACCTATTAAAACATTCAGATATTTTTCCAGGATAATTTTTATTGACAAATTCAGAAATTTCTAAATCTGTATAAATTTTATGGTTATAAGTTGGATTCAATTCCAACATCTTATCAACCTTATCTTGAATTACAGGATGAAGATCTGTAGTAATCCAAGATTGAAATATATTTTTTGGGATCATAGTCTTTTAATAATATTTTCAAACACACCTTGAAGTGAAAAATAATCCTGATAAAGTTCCTTACCTTTCTTCAGCATTTCACTGTATGTATCATCAGAAATACTCTTTAAAATATCATGGGTATTTCCAATATTATCATCATCAATTATAACACAAAACTCCTCCCAATCTAATTCATCAGACCAAGGAAGTGCATGATCATCTGAGATATACACAGGAACAGTATTCAATTGAAAGGACTCATAGAGTCTGAAACTAGTGGTTCCATATCCCCTAGGACACAAAGAAAACTTAGAAGCAGACATAACATCAATAAAGTTATTCATCTTCTCTTCACCAACATTAATGTCCCAGTTTCCTGCTTTAACAAGACAGTCATCCTTTCCACGAAATGCCTTTACCATATCAGTCCTTACCCAATAAGTATTGGAACCAATAAAAGAAGCAAAATACTTGTGTTCCTGTTTAGGAGTTTTCGGAATAGAAGAACAAACAAGTGGAATCGGGATTACATTTCCTTTCTTGCGATTACCACCTGCAGAAAAAATCATTGTATCTTCAGGAAAATCTTCAAAGGGCCCATCATCTTGTTGACAGATAGTAAAGTAAGATCCATCCGAACTCAAAGTTTCATATAAAAGATTTTGAAGATCAGGATATGGTTGACCTGCCCATATACGATTACAAAAAATATTTGACCAGAAGATATCAATATATTCTCTTTCGGGTTTATCCTCTAATTTTTGATATTGTGTATAAAAATATTCCTCAAGATAATCCCCCTCATGATATGGAGGATATGTTGGTGTAAGAGACTTTGGTCTCAGATAATCTTCCTTCAAATAAACCACAATCCTTCCTCCTTAAACTTATTGATCTTGGTTTCTACACCGACCATCCAATTATTGTGAACAATCATAGCATTTTCTTTTTTGCCTTGCTGATAATATACATTACCATTAGGAAATAGATCCTCAGATAATAATGCTACATTGTCATTATATTTTGTAAGTGCAATGCGATTCATAATCAGTTGATCATCATCAGAATCATCTGCACCACATTCTTCTACTAACTGACGACACTCAGGGGTCTCATTAAAGACCATAAACCCAGTGCAAATTGTAGAACCAGGAGCATCAGTCTGGAACAATACTTCCTCATGACCAGTCAGAATTTCTACAGGATTTTCTTTGAAGACGATATCAGTATCAACCCACATCAGATTAGGATGTTCTTTGTGGACCTGATTAATGATCTTCCACTTGTGACGAACCACATTTCTAAATCCACTATTACTATCAAAAGTCCAATCCTGATATTCTTTTAAGTTACTATCCATATAAAGAAAAGCACCTTTGTAACCTTCAAGAATAAAAGACTTATAAACGTCTTCATCCATACATGCAATGATAAAGTCATCCATATCGATGCCCACCTTTTCAGCAGACCTCAACATGTTCAAACAAATATCATGACATCCAGAATTTAAGAATGTAAGAAATTTCATTGATCTTTATACCATTCGTAAGTTGATTTAATACCTTCTTTCAAATCAATCTTTGGTTTCCAACCAAGAGACTTTATCTTGTCCACATTAAGAACTTTACGTGGAGTTCCATTAGGTTTTGAAGTATCCCATACAGTATGACCAGGATGTCCAACTACATCGGAAACAATATCTGCAAGTTCCTTAATAGTAATATCTTCTCCTGTTCCAATATTAATTGGTTCTGAGGAATCATAATCCCTCATACACGTAAAACAAGCTTCGGCAAGATCATCAACATGAAGAAACTCTCTACGTGCCGAACCATCACCCCAAAGAGTTACATCTGGCCACCAAGGACCACCCATATCAATAGTATATCCATCAACGGTTGCGTAATGATACTTAGCAATCATTGCTGGAAGAACGTGAGATGACTCTAAATCAAAATTATCATTAGGACCATATAGATTGGTAGGCATCAGAGAGATTGCATTAAATCCATACTGTTTACAATATGCCTGACACATCTTAATTCCAGCAATCTTGGCAATTGCATAAGCATCATTTGTAGGTTCAAGAGAACCTGTCATCAAATATTCTTCCTTGATAGGTTGCTCACACATTCTTGGATAGATGCACGAAGAACCAAGGAACAAGAGTTTCTTCACACCAAACTTACGAGCAGCATGAATAATGTTTGACTGAATCATCAAATTATCATAGATGAAATGTGCCGGATAATCACTATTGGCACCAATCCCACCAACCTTTGCGGCAGCAAGATAAACGTATTCTGGTTCGTTTATTCTAAAAAATCTTTCAACATCTTCCTGTCTTCTCAAATCCCAATGAGAAGAAGGTGAAGAAACAATATTCGTATAACCTTTCATATGAAGCATACGAACAATTGCAGATCCCACTAATCCAGTGTTACCGGCAACGTAAATTTTACTATCAGCATTCATGATCACACATTTCCTCAACTAATTGTTTAAAAGAAGTTTTAGGTTCCCAACCCATTTTTTCTTTTGCCTTAGAGGCATCACCTAACAAAGTCTCTACTTCAGCAGGTCGAAAATATTTAGAGTCAATTCTAATAACGGTTTTTCCATCAGAATTAATACCAACTTCATCAAGACCAGAATGTTCCCATCTAATATTCATATCAAAGTAAGGTGCTGCTTCTTCAATAAATTGTCTAACTGAATACTGTTTTCCTGTAGCAATGACAAAATCTTCCGGTTCATCTTGCTGAAGCATTAACCACATCGCCTCAACATAATCTCTGGCATGTCCCCAATCACGAAGTGCATCAAGATTACCAAGATACAAACAATCTTGTTTACTCTCAGAGATTGCTTTGAGTGCTCTCGTAATCTTACGGGTCACAAAAGTTTCACCACGTCTTGGTGATTCATGATTGAAAAGAATGCCACTACAGGCATACATCCCATATGATTCACGATAATTCTTTACAATCCAATATCCATAAAGTTTTGCAACACCGTAAGGTGAACGTGGATAAAAAGGTGTTGTTTCTGTCTGAGGAATCTCTTGAACCAGACCATATAGTTCACTGGTAGATGCCTGATAGATACGAACTTTTTTCTCCATACCAAGGAGACGAACTGCCTCAAGGACTCTCAGAGTACCTAATCCATCAGTTTGACCAGTATATTCCGGCATCTCAAATGATACCTTTACATGACTCTGTGCTCCAAGGTTGTAAATCTCATTAGGTTGAACCTGTTGAATAACTCTGACTAGATTTGTAGAATCTGTCAGATCACCATAGTGCAATTTTATTTGATTGTAAATATGATCAATTCTATGGGTATTAATCAAAGAAGC
>Ga0213860_10001064_pt1 | contig 11144 bp, 4 predicted proteins | sample PICome_3_FD_160118 | JGI IMG/M metagenome (GOLD analysis project Ga0213860, IMG submission 160118) | Coastal seawater microbial communities near Pivers Island, North Carolina, United States - PICO550 | ecosystem: Environmental > Aquatic > Marine > Coastal | place: USA: North Carolina | collected...
TCTACACTGTAACTTATTCTGTGTCCGACTCTGAAGGTCTTTCATCAGAAGTCACAATAACCATCACTGTCACCCCTAAGACTGAATTGTCAGATGAGGATAAGGCTAGAGAAGACCTACAAGCTTACAAGTTGTGGGTTCAAAATAATCCGGGAGAAATAGATTTTATCAAAAGGGGAGAAAAATATCGATCTTTAGTAAGTTGGAGATCTAATTCGCCTTATCTTTCTAGTGAAGGTGTATTGTTGCCCTTGCCATATGGAGTAGAAAATTTAACAGCATCATATACTGGTACATTTAAGTTTAGAAATGCATCAGTATCAGCTACTTTTGAAGTTGATCTTAAACCTGTAGAACCAGTCATTATTGAAGCTGCAAGAGTTGTTCCATTTGAAAACACTACTACTGAATTTTCTGTAGATGACGGAGAATTGACATTGTATTACGAAGAGGGCGGTTACGTTCCTTATGTCAAAGTTCAAGATTTTTTTGCTTTGTTAGAAGGTTTTATCGATCCAGATCTTGATATGACAGCAACAACTGCTGGAAATGTACTTACGCTATTTTATCAATATTATGATGAAGATGAAGATGAAACATATGATTTAGAATTAATTATTGATGCAGAAGCTAACACACTAACCACTAACGATCCGGGATTTTACTGGGCTTACATTTATTCCACTGAAACTAATTTTGGTAGACATATAGTTTATGACTATGACAATCCAAACGCTCATTATAATGAAGGTGCTGATGTAATTTATGATTTAAATAAATTCAATTTAGACATTGTTGTACATGAGGGCGAAATAGTGATGCCGTTTTACACAGTAAATCAATTGTTTGCTGGATCAAGTTACTATAATGTGTATTACAATAATGTAACATTGTACGGTATATACGGTACTCCAGAAGAGGATAGTGCTGAATATTTAGATATGAAAACGTCAGACATGAACGGTAAAGAATTTCCAAATGATTTAGTCATCCACAATTTTAATGTGCTTGCGTTTAATTTAGAATATTTTTATGGATTGAAAGAGCTTTTAGTCATAGAAAATTTTTATGAACTAATGTACCCGCTTGGTTCAAGACTATTATCAAAGGATCCTGCTACATTTGACCTTGCATTAAGAGAACTGTTACTTAAAAATATAGATGAACCTCATACGTCATATAATTATCCTGGATATTTTAACGACCCATTAGATGAGGGGCCACCAACAAATAATTTGAGTTATTATGGCCCTAGATTTCAAAAATGGTATTATGATGGTTTTATAGATGTTGATGATGCAATTGGTGAAAAATGGGGTGAAGCAGAAGGTAATTCTTGGAACGCCAACTCCGGACTAAGACCAGACTACTGGTTTTTAGATGAATCCAAAAAAAGTGTGGTTATAACCTTAAATGGATTTAGTACTTCAGATATTGAAGAATCGGAAAATTTTGATCATTCAATTGTCTCAGATATTTTAGAACTAACTGACACCAACTTTCTACCTTCTATTCCTGTCAGTTCATTTGATCAAAATTCAAAAGTATTTTACTACAACGAATCAGACAATGATTACAGACAAGTGAATATGCTAATAAAGGGATATGGACAAGGAGTTCTAAATGATTATTCAGCAGAACTTGTTAATTCAGGATTCACATATGTAGTTGAAGAAACAAATATCGAGGCCAAAGAAAATGGATATTATACCAATGATTTGGATGGAAAAAGTTATATGGTACAGTTGGCATACGATACAGAAAACAGTTTGTTTCACATCGGCATTGCGAATGAGATTCCTAAATCATATTTTAGTGAATGGCCGTTTGAAGTAAATTTTGAAGATTTAATTGAAGGTGATAGTGCCGTATATCTAGAAATGGTCTTTGACAAAATATTATATGAATCACCAGATCTTGATAACGTAATGTTAGATTTAACTTGGAATACGGGGGGGAATGTAGGTGCCTTGTATAGAGTTGTTGGTTTTGTAACAAGTGAGCCATTTATGGTTTCAAGAATTTCAGGTGCTTCAGGTAGCGAGAGCAGTTCATTTGTAATTATCGATGGCGTCCCATCGTATGGACATTTAAATTGGGCTTTGTTGACATCGCCTCTAACTTTTAGTGCAGCAAATTCAATGGCCACCATTTTTAAGGCTAACAATTTAGGAACTGTGATTGGTTTAAAATCTGGAGGTGGCGCATCATCCATTACACCAATCCTACTTCCTAGTGGAACATCTTTCACAATGAGTTCTAATAGTATTAATGCTACACGATCTGGATCTGGCACTGAAGAAGATCCCTACATCTATGAAAATAATGAATATGGAATTGAACCCGATATTTTGATTGATATTGAAAAACTTTATGATGAAATAACTTTATTGACAGCATTCAATTAATTTTATTGATTTAGAGCCATTTCAAGTTAAGAAAACGTTTTCAAAAGAAAAACAAACAACTTAACTTTGAAATGGTTTTTTTTTTGGTATAATAATTAATAATAAAAAAAAAGGAGAGTACTTAATGAAAATTTCTAAAAAAATATTAGGATTATTCATGCTATTATTCGCTACAGTTCTTTTAGCATCTTGTGGCGAAGCAGACTTGCCACCTGAATTATCAGGGATGACAAGTCATTCAATGGCTGTATTTGATGAGTTTGATCCGATGGCTGGTGTTACCGCAACAGACGCTGAAGACGGTGACCTAACATCTGCAATAACTTATGAAGGTACAGTTGATAATTTAGTAGCTGGAACATACACTGTTACATATACGGTTACAGATAGTGCTGGTAATGTCACTACTGCTACCCGTTCTGTTACTGTAAATCCACCAGCACCAGAAAATTATCCTTTAGCTCAGTATCAAGAAGGAGTTAATTTATCCCTTCTAGATGGAGTTGAAAAAGATAAGTTATTTGCTGCTGCTGAATCATATATGTTAGAAAATGTATTTGCTGGTGTTCCTTTATATCGTTCTGCATCTCGTGTTATGTTCTCAAGTAGAACACAACTTTACTCTGAAGAATACAACGGTGTATTAGGATTCGGTACAGCTTATTCACAATTTAGCGAAGATGATTCAACTGTGGAAATGCTCCAAGGTCAAATGGGTAATGCGGGAGAGTACACATGGCGTAGTTCATTCTCAACAAACCCGACTACATTCAACCCTTGGCTAGCTGATGATTCTGTATCAAGTGATTTTATAGATACCTTTACTGGTGGATTCTATGAATTTTTCTTTGATGCATCTAAAACTGGATATGAAATTCTTCCATCTTTTGCTAAATCAGCTCCAGTTGCAGTTGATGCGGAAACCATTAATGGTAAGGATTATTCAACTGTATGGCAAATACCAATTCGCGATGACTTAACATGGACATTCCATCCAAACATGGATACTACTGGTTTTGCAGCAGGATTTGAAACACTTGATGCGTCTGACTGGTTATGGACTTGGAGATATGCAATGGAGCAACAATGGTTCCGTGCGATTTCTGGAGGTGGAGACTTTGTTACTAAAGGTATTAAAGGAGCTGCAGAATTTATTGCAGACCCATCTGATTCCAACTGGGAAAATGTGGGACTTAAATTAGTTGATGGTAATACTATTCAACTTGAATACTTAAGTCAACAATCTGAGTTTGATGTAGTATATGGATTTACTGGTGCATCCCTTGCAGCACTAAATCAAGAATTATATGAATCATTAGGTTCAACTGATGAAGAGCGTGAGGCTGCTTATGGACGTGATCCAATGAGTGTTGCTGCTAACGGTACTTACTATCTTGATGTTTATACACCAGATCAGTTGATTACCGTTAAGAAAAACATGGCTTATGTTGATAAAGATTTATATTTCTACACAGGTCAACAATTTAGATTTATTTCAGGTTCAGAACAATTATTTGAAGAGTTCTTAGCTGGAAGATTGGAAAGTGCGTCAGTTCCTGCTTCTAGAGTTGAAGAGTTCTTGGCAGATCCAAGAGTTAAAACATCGCCAGGTGCGACAACATGGAGATTGATGATGAACTTGTTTGGTACAGAAGAAAAACGTGATCAATATATAGCTGATCATCCAGAAGTTGGGCTTGATCCAAACTTTGTACCAGAACCGATTTTAGGTTACTTAGAATTTAGACAAGCATTGTTCTATGGTTTTGATAGATATAAAGCTGCAGTTGATGTTGTTAAAACTTACTTGCCAGCTCACACATTGTTTGCACCAACTTACTTTTTAGATGGTTCCTCCGGTTTAAGTGTTAGAACTGGTGAAGCGGGTGCAGAAGTTGTCTCAAGATTTGGTGGTGAATCAAATGGATACTTCCCTGATGCTGCTCTTGATCTATTCAAAGATGCAGTAGCTAAAGGTATTGCAGAAGGTCATTATGTTGCTGGTACTGCAGAAGCTTATACAGTTATTGAACTTTCACTAACATATGCTTCAAGTGGAAACACAGCAGCTCAGGCAATGATTGCTGAATTAGAAAAACAATATGAAACATTACTTGTTGATGATGTAAACTATGTTTCAATTGATATTGTAGTTGCTGATGTAGCATTCCCTGGAAACTACTATGACTATATGATGAAAGCTGCTACCGACTTAGGTATTGGTGGTATCTCAGGATCGTTATTAGATGCTCCTGGATTCTTAGATGTTTTCGCAGATGACAACCGTGGTGGATTTAACCTTAACTGGGGTAAAGATTCTACTACAGCTAACATTCCTGTTTCTTACACGAATTTAGATGGAGAAGTTGTTTATGAAACTTGGGGATATAATGCTCTTGTTGAAGCGCTTAACGGTAAAGTATACATTCGTGATGGTGTTGAACAATCTCAATGGACTGATCCTGAAGCTTTAATGAAAGCAAAATTAGACCAAGCAGGAGAGGAATATGTATCATCTGTTGAAGGTAAAGCTACCGCTGAACTCATGTTAGGTGATACACTAGAAAATCTAGCAGAAACTGCTGGTGTTGATTCTCTATCAGCTTACATTGCAACTACTGCTTCTGGTAAAACTTACTTAATGGTAGTTTCAGATACATTTGGTGAATTTGAATTATACTATTCACTTAAATTCGCAGCTAGCGCTCAAACTGTAATTGATGAACAAATGTCAGGCGATGAAATTACAGCGCAAGTTGATGGTAAAGCTATGGCTGAAGCTTTCTTAGGAGATACCTTAGAAAACTTAGCTACTGCAGCTGAAGTTTCTTCATTGACAGCATATATGGTTACAGGTGCTTCTGGTAAGGTCTACTTAATAGTAGTTGAAGATACTGGTGGTCTTGTATTTGGATTATACTCAAATACTCAACTTGCAACTACACCTAAAGAAGCTGTTGAGTTACACAACCCTAATTACACATTAGGTTCAATTGGTGAAAGCCCGTTAACTCTAGCAGAACTTAATGCTTTAGCAGGTGTTGCTGACTATTATGCTTCATATGCTACATTAGAAGCTCTTTATGCAGAACTAGGTGTGCCTGCGGGAGTAACAGCAAGTGTTTATGCTACTCAATGGGAAGCATGGCCTACTGAGGCATATGTAGTACTTGAGTATCAAGGATATTATGTTGGTTTCGCTTGGTTGTATACAGGTGCATAAAAAATTGATTTAAAAAAAAGAAAAAGGTCTATTTATAGGCCTTTTTTTTTTTACAGGAAATTTAACTTTATCTCTTTATGAAAATGTTTTCAATGGCACTGAATGTGTTTTTATGATATAATAATATAAAAATAAAAGGTGACTATTTAATGATAAATTATATAATTCAAAGACTGGTTTGGGTTTTTATTATACTCTTTACAACTTTAACAATAACTTTTGTTTTATTAAAGCTTGCTCCGGAGTTTCCACCATCAAAAAATGATGAAAGAGATATTTGGCTTACACGACAATATAATGATGGCTACTACACATTAGAAATTTATTATTTAAATAATCCTGAAGATGTTAGAAAAGTAGAAGATGAAATTGCTTTAGAGGAAGGAATTAATAAAACAATTTTTATTGTAAATCCTGTAAGTGACTCTACAATATATAAAGTTTTTCGTCGTGTTCCCATTTTTGATCAGTATATGACATGGCTAACAAATGTTTTAACAGATTTCAATTGGGGCACATCAAGTAAAGTTAGGGTTAATGCTCCTGCTTTTTCTCTGATTTCAGATAGATTTCCTTTAACATTTAGATTAAATTTTTTCACACTTCTTTTCTATATACCTTTTGGATTTTTGTTTGGTATACTTGCAGCACTAAATAAAGATACATGGATTGATAATTTAATGCAAGTCTTGATTATGGTATTTATTTCTCTACCCGCATTAGTTTTTGTTCTTCTACTTCAAATTGTTTTTGGATATCAACTAGAGATTCTTCCTGCGCTTTTTCCCATAATTGAGTTAGAGTCGGCGGCAAGAGTTGCTTCGGGATATATCATTCCAGTTGTTGCAGCCGGATTACCTGCAATCGCAGGTCTTACAAGGTTATTGAGGGCGGAATTATCAGAGGTTCTTACTTCTGAATTTTTACAACTTGCAAAAACTAAAGGTTTATCATATAGACAAGCGGTAGTAAGACACGCAATAAGAAATTCAATGGTTCCAATGTTGCCCATAATAATTGGCTCATTTGCAGGATTACTAAGTGGTTCATTTATATTAGAACAAGTATATTCTATTCCTGGAGTTGGAAGAATTACTCTGCAAGCTTTGTCTGCAGGAAATTATGATTATAACGTACTCATGGTATCTAGTGCATTTTACGGCATTATTGGCCTTATAGCAGTTTTAATTGTTGATTTATCTTATGGAATAATAGATCCGAGAATTAGAATGGGAGCAAAAAAATAATGTCAAAAAAATACGATAAAAACATGTTCTCTTTAGTCCAAGAAAATGATAGACTTAAGGATAAACCATTAAAAACAAAACAGCTATCTTATTTTCAAGATGCAATGTTAAGGTTTACAGTCAATAAATATAATGTGATTGCATCAATTATTCTTTTTATAATGATTCTTCTGTCTATTTTTGTTCCAATATTAACACCAGAAAGATTATACGCTCAAACAAATTCAGAATTATCAACTCTACCTCCACGTATTCCAATTCTAGAAAACTTGGGAATTTTTGATGGTACAAAAGTGTTTAAGAATCAGCCAATTGATCGTGATACAATTGATCCTGAAACAGGTCTTGGCTATCCAACATTAGGTTTTGTTAAAGAATATATAGATATGTCATCTCTTGAAAACCAAGTTGTCATTGGTAATGATAGAAGTCCACTTTTTGTTGGCGGACTCAATGAACTTTATGTAAATACAAACAAGATTTCATATTCTGTCGTATCACCAGATAGAATCTCACTCTTTGAAAATCAAATAATTGAAATTGAGATAGACTCTATTGATCAAAAAGGTAAACTAGAAGTATATTTTTCTAAGTACAGTTCTACATCCTCATTGATAGGGTGGGATGACGATGAACTTATTTTATTGGGAGTTATTTCAGAAGAGGGTAAAGCATCGCTTTCGAGTTCTAACTTAGAAAGCTTTTCATCTGGGTATATTGTTTTAAAATATGTATTAAATGAATCTAGTTCAAATGGAAAAGAAAAAGTAGTTATTGAATCATTGGATATAGTCGACAAAATATCAGAAGAGAGAATTAAGAATTATTCCGGCTATGAATTATCAACCTTCTTTACCTTCGTTTTTGATAGTCAAGTTGAAAATGGTTTGTTTTTGAGGCTCAATGCAGAAATGACAGTATCATCATTTAAATATGATCTTTATGGAGCATTATTTTCAGATCAACCTCAAACCATAGGTGCAAACGAATATAATACAATACTTCTTGATAATCCAGGTATGGAAGAAAGTATTACTCTTGACCCTGAAAATCCTGATTCATGGACTTTTGATGAAGGGTTTCCTATTTCAAAAGTTACTAGTATTGATAGAATAATTATTGCAGGTAGAGAGTATGTAAATTATAAAGTTCAAATGAATGGTAGGTATACTTTGGGCTTCGAGAGCACACCATACTTTTTATTTGGAACAGATGTCTTTGGAAAAGACTTATTTGTATTAATTTGGTTAGGTTTAAGAACCTCATTGCTTCTAGGATTTTTAGCAACATTATTTAATATAATTATAGGAATCATTTGGGGCGCAACATCAGCATATTATGGAGGGCAAGTAGATATATTGATGGAAAGGTTCACAGATATTTGGGGAAGTTTCCCTCAAATTACAATGATAGGTATTATTACCGTTCTTATTGGCCCCGGATTTTTAGCATTGTTTATTTTTGTTGTATATGATGGATGGATAGGTGCGGCAAAAGTAACAAGATTTCAATTTTATCGATACAAAGGTTCTGAATATGTTCTGGCTGCGAGAACTCTTGGGTCCTCGGATAGAAGAATTATATTTAAACATATTTTACCAAACGCGCTTGGGACTATTGTTACAAGGGTGATTCTCGCAATACCTTCAGTTATATTTTTAGAGGTTAATCTTTCATTTTTAGGATTTGGAATAGGTAATGGTCAAACACTATCAATAGGTCCTATTGAACTAACTGGAACATCTATTGGAGTAATATTAAATGATGGTCAACAGCAAATTTTTGCAGGAAACCTTTGGTTAATTATATTTCCAGCTTTAATTGTAGCAATTTTAATGATTACTTTTAATATGTTTGGTAATGCATTAAGAGATGCATTGAATCCACAGTTGAGAGGTAATGAATAATGACAGAAAAAGTACTAAACGTTGAAAATTTATCTGTATCTTTTAGAACACCAAACGGCCTTGTTCGTGCTGTAAGAAATATCTCTTTTGATCTACATAAAGGAGAAACCTTAGCTATAGTTGGTGAATCTGGTTCTGGAAAATCTGTTACAAACAGAGCTATTATGGGAATTTTAGCTGGTAACGGAATAATTGATAATGGTTCTATTCTGTATAGAGGCCAAGACTTGGCAAAATTATCTGAAGCTAATTTTCATGCTATTCGAGGAAATAAAATTGGTATGATTTTTCAAGATCCATTGTCTAGTTTGAATCCTACAATGAAAATTGGTAAACAAATTACAGAATCAATGCTTGTAAATGGTAATAGGATAAAAAATAAAATGATGGACATGTATCATGATGAATATTATGCATATGTGAATAAAGTTAAAGAAATTCAAATACTAAAGCAAGCAGTTAAAACCAAAATTTTTGAAATTCAATTAGAGGAACAAACAACCAAAAAAGAACAAAATAAAAAGATTACAAAGGCAAAAAAAGAACTTAAAAAAAATATTCAAAAAATAAGAAAAGAAATTCCTCTTTTCAAAAAGAAATATCTTACAAAAAGAGCCGATTCAATTAAGATTATAAAATCAGAGGTAAAGAGAATAAATCTCGAGGAAAAAGAGACGTTAAAAGATTTGAAAGTAAATTTATTACTTGAAAAATCAAGATTAAATAATTACAGCAAGGGATCTCAAAAATATAGTGAGCAAATAAATAAAATAAAAGAAATAAAAACGAAAATAGCAAGCAACAAAGAAACCTTTAAAAGAAAAATCAAGGTTACAAAAAAAGAAGCATATGAGCAAGCTATTAAAATCATGACAGAAGTTGGAATACCTGAGCCCAAAAAAAGATTTAATCAATACCCTTTTCAATTTTCTGGAGGTATGAGACAAAGAGTTGTTATAGCGATAGCACTTATGGCAAACCCTGAAATTTTAATATGTGATGAACCAACAACCGCTTTAGATGTAACTATTCAAGGTCAAATTTTAAATCTTATAAAAGAAATAAAACAACAAAGAGACTTGTCAGTTATTTTTATTACGCACGATTTAGGTGTTGTTGCAAATGTGTCAGATAGAGTTGCTGTAATGTACGCAGGTAAAATTGTGGAATACGGAACTTCAGAAGAAATTTTTTATGATCCGAAACACCCTTACACATGGGCCCTTTTATCTAGTGTCCCCGACTTAGATACTACCGAAAAGCTTCTTTCGATTCCTGGGACGCCGCCAGATATGCTTTTCCCTCCAAAGGGAGATGCATTTGCTGATCGAAATCAATTCGCTTTAAAGATTGATTTTGAAGAACAACCTCCGTTTTTTAAAGTTTCAGAATCACATTATGCAGCAACATGGCTATTGCATGAAAATGCTCCAAACGTTCAGATGCCAGAAATTGTAAAAGAAAGAATTGATAAATATAAATCTCAAGACAAACTACACAATGATAATAAAGAGGTATCATTATGAACAAAACAAATGAGAAATTACAAAACAAAAGTAATAATGAAGTTATATTAAAAGTTAATAACCTTAAGCAGTATTTTAAGTCTGGATTTGGTCGAAACAAAATACTAGTAAAAGCTGTCGACGATGTTTCATTTGAAATTAAAAAAGGAGAAGTTTTTTCTTTAGTTGGCGAGTCTGGATGCGGTAAAACCACCACAGGAAGAACAATCATCAAGTTATATAAATCTAGTGGAGGAGAAATATATTTTCATAATACAAGAATTTTAAGTGACGTCAAAGCTGCAAAAAAAGAATTTAAAGAATCTATGAAAGCCGCAAGATTTGATTTGAGATCAAAAAAAATTACAAGAGATAGATTTGATATTCTTAGACAAGAGGCGAAACAAAAACTTAAATCGGCAAAAAAAGATAAAAATTTTGAAAATATTTTAGATGCAAAAGGTATTCAAGCAAGTAAAAATATTGAATCATTAGAAGAATATAAAACAATAGATGAAAATTATTCAGAACGAATAAAACTTTCAGAGAAAAAAATAAAAGATTTATTGGATGCAAAAAAAGAAAAGAGCATAAATAAAACAGAACTAAAAGAAATTAATCTCGAGATTAAAAAAGAAACAAAAAAATTAAATCTTAATAAGCTTAGAAAAAAACAAGATTTAAATAATTTAAAATACCGTTTAGTAAATAAAAATAAATTGTTGATGAGAAAAATGCAAATGATATTTCAAGACCCTATTGCGTCTCTAAATCCTAGAATGACTGTTAAAGAGATTATTGCAGAAGGACTAAGAATTAACGGATATAAGAATGAAGAAGTTATTGATAGAAAA
>Ga0213860_10001067_pt1 | contig 11133 bp, 12 predicted proteins | sample PICome_3_FD_160118 | JGI IMG/M metagenome (GOLD analysis project Ga0213860, IMG submission 160118) | Coastal seawater microbial communities near Pivers Island, North Carolina, United States - PICO550 | ecosystem: Environmental > Aquatic > Marine > Coastal | place: USA: North Carolina...
AGTGGCGTATTCTACTACCTTATCATAATCTATACTCAATGCGTTACATAACTCGTAGATCTCGTTGGCAAATGAAACCTTGACTGAAAGGAAAGTGTTTGTGAGATACTTTACCATTTCTGCATGGGTAGAGTCTGTCTTTATGATATGTGCTTTAGGGAATACCTTAGAGAAGATCTGTTTTAGGTCTGTAGTATATGGTCTTTCTCCCCCTAATATGATTCTACTTTGATTATTGTAGTCTTCCACCGCATTTCTCTCCGTGAGAAACTCAGGGTTAAAAACTATATTTAAAAACTCATACTTTTGGTTTAGTCTTTCAGTGGTCTTAGGGATAACCGTAGATTTGATGATAATCACCTTATTCTCTTCGGTTATGGTATTGACCTGATCTAAAACCTCTTCTATAATGTCAGTATTACAACTCCCATCAGTATTCATAGGAGTTGGTAGACAGACAAAGATATACTGTGAGTTTTCTACTAAGTTTTCTAATGTTGAGTTATGGTTTGACGTATACTTATCATACGTTAATACCCTGTAGTAATTCTTAAATTTTTGATATACTGCGTTCCCTACGAAACCTTGTCCTATAATTCCTATCATGTAAGTTGTGTGTGTAGATACTCTACTAAGTTTATTGTAGTAAGATCTTCCCCCATAACCTCATGTAGTTTCTTACAATCTAACCCATATCGTCTATCGTGTCCTAATCGATCAGGTACGTTGTTGTACTTAACAGGTTTGTTAAGAATATCCCCTATTATTTTTAATATTTCTTTATTTGTGTATCGATCCCCCGAACCGATATTCCATATTCCGATCTCCGATATCATAAGATCGAAGATGATCCTTACGTTGTCTTCCACCCATATCCATTCTCTGATTTGACCCCCGTCACCATATACAGGGACAGGAATGTCCTCATGGATACATTCCATAATGGTCGGTAAGAACTTCTCTAAATGTTGGTGAGAACCATAGTTGTTACAGGTTCTTGTAATTAAGTACGGAAGATCGAAGGTTCTCCCCGCGGAAATGACAATCTGATCCGCTGCGGACTTGGACGAAGAATAATACGAAGAAGGTCGCAAGACATCCCCTTCCTTGGAATATTGTTTGTCTATGGCGAAATCCGCCAAATCTCCGTAAACCTCATCGGTGGATATCTGAACAAACTTGATTAAATGTTTCATCTCTTTGGCCACCTCTATTAAATTATATACCCCCATAATGTTGGTGTACATAAATGGTGTTCCGTCGTAGATGGAATTGTCCACGTGAGACTCCGCTGCGAAGTTTACAATGTAATCTACCTCCCCGATATCCGCCTTTACAAGGTCACAAATGTCCCGCTGGATAACCGTGACCCCTTCGGGGAGTCTTTCAGGGTTGGAAGCATAAGTCATCTTATCGACCACAATAATGTCTATATAACCGTGTTTCTGTGAATACTCACTTAACATGTTCACAAAAGACGATCCTATAAATCCTGCTCCCCCTGTTACGACTATACGCATTAAAAACTTCTAATTACTATCGAGATTATGTACACAAACAATGAAAACATTGCGAATCCGAGTACCACGTTTTCCCATAAAATCTTTGTCTTTTTCATTTCTCTTTGTTTTTTCTTATTTGGTTCTGTAATTTTTTTACCCTCTTTAATCGGATCTTCATTTTAAGATCTGACGTGTGTCCCTTATTATCTAAACTTCTCTTTATTCTTTTCTGTAGTTGGTGGAGTTTGTGGATTAAAACCCCTTTACTCTTTTTTTTCATTTAAACGTTTGAATTTAGTGGTGTTTAGACTGAAATCTATGGATTGTCCTAATTGTATCTTCTTTACATCAGGATTCCTTTCAGTGGCGTACTCATATATGGATTTTTTATCAGTACCTACATTTATTACCCCCCGAAATTCTTTGTTTTGAATTACTTTCATTATTAAAGGGGCAATGACATCTACATAGTCTTTTGATGTGTATAGATTATCATAAGCGGATTCGTATGGAAACTCATTGGATCCGAAACTTGTCCGTATAATGACATGATTGGGGACGAATCGTACACTACACTCTCCCCCGAGTTTACTCCACGCATATAAATTGTAAGGATGAACAGGATCTGACTCGTGGTGCATCCCATTTCCCTCATATACATAATCTGTGGATATATAAATTAACCTCTTGTTGTTATAGGTACAGTAATTGGCAATGTTTGCCGTCCCTATAATATTGGTGTCTATGAAATCTATCTCATTTCCCTTAACTTGAGTATTGTCGATTAGTGCTGCGGTGTGGATGATTGTGTCGTATAAGTCTAAATGTTTGAAAGTATCTATCCTTCTTATATCGACTTCAGACTTTTTCAGTAGTTTTAAATCCTCATCTACCTTCTTGAGTTCCGTGGCAAGTAACCCACTTCCCCCGAGTACCGCAATGTTCTCTATACCGTCATTCATACGCAATAATATGTCGCCAGGATATACTCTTCTAATACTCATATTACTAAAATATACGAAAAATATACGAGAAAGTCCACCCCCGTACCTCAGAAAAAACACCGACCGCAACCCGTGACCCCTTCGGGGAGTGTTTTTTGTGATATTTATAAACAAATAATAGATTATGAAACGTACCCTTAAAGAAGATTTGGAAAGAATTCACTCCCTTACTTATGGTGAGGTGAAAAGTAAGGTCATTACTGAATGGATATTTGATACAGACAAAAAAGAAGAAGACCCTAAAAAGGCGGACGAAGTATCAGACAATGTAAAAGACCTATTTGACACCTTAGAAAAAGAATCTAATGGATCAGGGATCTCTGAACAAGAGGTTGGATCTATAGATTATAAGAAATCGGTGGAATCTTTACAGATTGGTCTCGTTTTATTGGGTTATGAACTCCCTCGATATGGTGTGGATGGTCTTTTTGGTCCTGAAACCGCATCCGCAGTGGAAAGTTTTATGAATGATAATGGTTTGGAGGTCGAAGAAAGTGATTTTACCACCGCAACACCCGAAATGATCGGTATATTGTCCGACCAACTAAAGAATAAAGACATTACTGAAGAAGATTTAAAGGATTTGGTGAATCAAGGAGTGAATGTGGAAGGTCTTATGGACCAAAACTTCTATGAAAAACTATTGGAGAACCTCGATGCTCCCATTTCTAACGAAAATTTGAAGTTTTTATACGCTTGGAGACAATCTGAAGGTAAAGCGGGTAAGTTTAACCCCTTTAATACCACTCATGGTATGCCAGGAGCAACTGATTATAACAGTGTAGGGGTAAAAAACTATAGATCTTTAGAAGATGGTATGGTTGCAACCATAAAAACACTAAAAAACGGTAGATACAACTGTATAATCGAAGGTTTACGTGACGATATAGGTGCATCTAATATTGCGAAATGTAAATCATTGGAAACTTGGGGTACAGGAGACCTCGTTTATCGTGTTATACAAGGATATGAAGGTGGTGCATCCCCTAAAATCAAAAAATTAGCGTAATGAAGGTCTTAATAAGTGAGAATCAACTAAAAACACTTGTTTTAGAGAAGAAAAAGTCCAAGAAAAAGGAGAAAAAAGAGGATTTTGACCGAGTTTCCTTCTATTTGGACTATTATAAGGATCTCACACCTAAAGACTTCGATATTTGTAAAAAAGGGGACGAAATAATCATTACAATCCCTAAAAAGTAGGTCACTACTTCCTTTTTATCATATTTTTTCGTATATTAAGAAGATATGATACATAAAATCAGTAATTGGAAAAAAAATAAGGATCAGGGGTTCCCAAGAACCCATATTGATAACTTTTTGGATGAAGAAACATGTATGAAACTCTATGAGGAGTGTATTAACGCCCCTTCAGGTGGTTGGACGGTATTTACTCGGTCAAATTCGGAAATGAGAGAGTTTAATGATCTATTATCATGTCCAACCGCACACCAATTAACCTATGATTTAATGTATAGTGGTGAATTTATCTATGATTTAGAACAATTAACAGGTATTGTGGGGTTATTACCTGATCCTCACTTAGTAGGTGCGGGATTTTCAATTATAAAGAATGGATGTGAGTTAAGTCCTCACTACGATTTTAATTGGAACGATCGAATTAGACTACATAGGAAATTAACATCCATACTTTACTTGACTCCTGATTGGAAAGATGAGTGGGGTGGACACAACGTCACATGGACATCAAACCCCGAGATTGATAGTGAGGCAAAAATCGTAGAATCAGTAAGTCCAAAATTTAATCGATTTATTATTTCCGAAAATGTACCGAAAGGACCTGTCCATTCAGTAAGTAAAGTGGAGTGTCCTGATGATGTTATTGGTAGGTGTTGTATTAGATTCTTCTATTATATCAGTTCGAGTGAATATGACCCTAACGATCCACCACACAGAAGTATTTATTCTTCAGAAGAGTATGGTCACCACAAATTAACTGAAGAGAATTGGGGTGGTAGAGTTGTGGGAGAAAAATTTGGATATGATAGAAAAGTATAACATTAATGATCCATGGGATTGGGTAACTCACTTTGAAAATGAAATGGCTGAGTTCTGTGGTTCTAAGTATGCAATCGCATGTGATTCAAACTCGAATGCAATTAGATTACTACTACACTACTTGGAAATAACTAACTCCGATATTACAATACCCTCGAACACGTACATTTCAGTACCCAATCAAATAATACTAAGTGGGAATCGTCCCAAATTCAAAAAAATGAAGTGGGACGGTCTATATGAATTGGGTACCACCTCAATAGTAGATGCCGCAACCGCATTATACAAAGGGATGTATAATGATTACTTAGATTCGTTTATGGTTTTATCATTCCATTTAAAGAAGATATTAAACATCGGGACAGGAGGTATGATACTTACCAATGATGAAGACTTTAATGTATGGTCGAGACCTATGATCTACGATGGTAGACATAAAGATAGATTATATAAAAACGATGAGTTTGAATGTGTGGGTTGGCACATGTACATGACACCTGAACAGGCGAAAAGAGGGTTAGAGATTTTTAATTCCGACAGAATTAAAGATCGTAACGATACGGTTGGTGATTGGACATCATATGGGGACCTTAGAAAACAAAAAATATTTAAGGACTATCTATGAAAATAAACGTATACCTATCTCAGGTCAACTATTCAACAGGTAGCGGTAAATTTAAAGGGTATTGGTTACCCTACTCGATAGGTACACTATGGTCTTATGCACAACAATTCGAACACATTAAAGAAAATTTTACACTTAAAGAATTATTATTTAAGAGGGAAACCCCTGAAGTACTACTCAATAGAATAGAAGACCCAAAAATATTCTGTTTCTCTTCTTATGTTTGGAATCATGAATACAATAAAACCATTGCAAAATCCGTAAAGGAGAAATACCCCGAATGTTTGATTGTTTTCGGGGGTCCTCAAATAACTAAATTCCCTGAAAGAAATAACTTCTTTGAGGAACACCCTTACATCGATACGATTTCATTAGGTGAAGGTGAAGGGAATTTTGAAAAAATACTGAACGACTATCTAAGTTCGGAAGTTAAACAAATTTATAAGTTTGATAGAATTGATGAGTTAGTATTCCCCTCACCATACGAATTAGGACTATTTGATCAAATGATTAAGGATCACCCCAACCTCCAATGGAATGCAGTCTTGGAGACCAACAGAGGATGTCCTTTTAAGTGTACTTTCTGTGATTGGGGATCACTCACATATTCCAAATTAAAGAAGTTTAACGTGGAGAGGGTTTTTTCTGATTTAGAATGGATGGGTAAACATAAAATAGGTTATGTGAGTTTGGCCGATGCTAATTTTGGTTGTTTCAGGGAAAGAGACATGATCATCACGGAAAAAATGATTGAAGTACAAAATAAATATGGATATCCTGAGACAATAGATGCGACATGGTACAAAAATTTAAATAAGAGTGTCATCGACATGGTCAAGAAGTTCATTGAGAACGGTTTTAACAGAGGTTTTTCACTTTCCCTACAAAGTATGAACGAAGACACCTTAAAGTCCATAGAAAGGTCTAATATGAAGTTAAATAAGTTCCATGAAATACTTGATTTATGTAATGAACAACAAATACCATCATATACCGAACTCATATTGGGTTTACCTCACGAAACAAAAGATACTTGGTGTGAAGGAATATGTGATTTAGTCGAAGCGGGACAACACAATTCAATTGAAAGTTGGTTGACACAAATGTTGGAAAACTCTCAACTGAATCAGGAAAGAGAGGAACACGGAATTCAAACGGTATTTCTTGAAAATTATTATACTTCTAATGAGGATTTTGTGGGTGAAGTTGCGGAAATCGTCGTTGCAACGAAATATATGCCATTCGAGGACCTTATTGATAGTTGGATGTATTCGTGGATGATCACTAATTTTCACATTTATGGGTGGACGCAAATCTATTCGATCTTCTTAAGAAAAAATAAAGATTTGTCTTTTTATAGTTTTTACAATCACCTATTATCATTAGTCATAAAAGATAAGGGAGTTGTGGGTGATGAGTACAGAAAAACCAAAGAAAGGGTTAGTAAGTACCTTTCAGGAGAAAAAACCGTAGATTACTCAGGACATACCCTACTATGGGATAGCCAACAAGTTTTCCATAAGAATAGTGATGATATTAGAGATTTCTGTTTGGGTATATTCAAAACCTATTGTAATAACGAAAATGTAATTATTGCACAGACAGATTTCATTACGAGTTTCGGTGTGGACAAAAAAACAATACTATTAAATGAGAACATATTTCACTATTGTTACAAATCAGAACCTTTAAAGGGGGGTATTTATAGTTATAACCTTACCATTAGAGAACCTTATGGAAGTGAAGATGACTATATGAGAATGTTTTACTTCAAGAGGAGACAGGGTTGGGGTAAATATAGAATCGAAGATTTTAAATGATAGTATTTGTAAGTAACGATTTTAATCCTGAAGAAATACACACTTTAGAGGACTTAAAAAGACATAATCACTCAGATTTAAACCAAAACTCATATACGATGTATTTGGGGGATCAAAGGGATCTACTATATTTTATGGGGGTGCCAGAAGTTCACGGAAATGGTACCATATTCACCAATGGAAGTAAGATAAATGTGTTTTATAATAATTTACTCAAATATGTGACAACTAAAACAACAAAAGTAGTCATTGATAATTCTTCCGAAGCCCCACCAATTGAATACATTAAAAATGTAAATCTTTTTTTTAGAAGTAAGGGTTTAGATTCATGTTATATCCAATCAGGTATTGATAACATGGATATTGACAATCGTATATTTTATCATCCACATTTCTTGGGTACAGTGGAGACACCGTATATCCCTATTAATGAGAGAACCCACCAATTTAATTCATTACAAAGGTTGGTGTGGGGTAGGGAACATCGATTAATACTAACCTATTTTCTTCATCAAAAAGGGTTGTTAGATTTTGGTGTTGTTAGTTGTGGGAGTGGCGAATCCGATGACCAATTCGATCAGGTAATTGATGATATGGGAGTAAATGCACCTAAGGATTTTGTGGAAATTCTACCATTGACGGTGGATGATAAAGTTGACATTGAGAGTACAAACACCAATAGTCATAGAAATAACCCCGGATTCGATTCCATTATTAACGTTATTAGTGAATCTTCATATAATAAGTTTAAATCCAAAATTTTAAATGGTTTAGAGTATAGAATTGGGTGGTCAAGATTATTCTTCACTGAAAAAACCGCAAAATACATTAACTGCAATCAGTTACCTTTATTTATGGCCCCACATGGTTATGTTGGTCGATTAAGGGAGTTGGGGTTCGATGTGTTTGATGATATTATAAACCATAACTACGATCTTGAGAAGGATCCCGATGATAGAATAGAAATGATATCGGACGAGTTGGAAAGACTTATTAATAATATGGATTCTATTATTAATCGAAAAGATTTAGAGAACAGATTCAGGAAAAATAAATTTACGTTGGAAAAACTTAATAGGGAAAGAACCAAAATATATAATACCCAATTAAGAGAGTTTCTCATTGATCAAACCCCTATTAACGGAGAATATTACAAGTCTTTGGTATTTTCTAAGAATATAATTTAAAAATTAAAATATTTTTCGTAACTTTGTCTTAACAATATGGTAACATTACCATATTTATAGTATAGGTGGGTCCCCACCATAATATTTTAAAAGGAGGTAAATTATGAAAAAATTATTTCTATTAGTGGTTATGTTTTTATTCACATACACCATTCAGGCACAACAAAGTATGAATGTGTCTAACGTAGATAACACACACCTCGTAGAACTCGAAGATGGACTTTATAGAGTAATCATTAAATGTGATGAAGGCAAGTTGAGACAAGTTGGGTACTACAAAGAACATATTGATGGTAGTCTTGTAAGACAAGGGCTTTGGAAAATGTATAGTCCCGAAGGTAAATGGATCACAAAGGCAGAATACAAAGACAACCAATTAGTGTGGATACAACCAAGGGGTGGTGATAAGTACTCGAGAGATGTTATTCGAATTAAACAGTTACAACATCGGGTGGCTATGTTAGAAAATAGATTATCTAATGTGTTAGACTAAAAAATAAAAACCCCTCGATGAGGGGTTTTTTTATTTACTGAAGTAATAACCATCTAAGTAGAGTCGATCCAACTCCGTTTCATTAAAGACCTTAAATGCGTCTTTATATGATGATAGGATTGGTTTACGATCCACATTAAATGAAGTGTTCACTAAAACACCCACACCTGTCTTTTCTTTAAACTTTGTAAGTAACTCATAGATAAGTGGGTTCTGTTCTTGGGTTACTGTCTGTACCCTTGCAGTCCCATCAACGTGAGTAATTGCGGGAAGACGGTCTCTCCACTCGTCTTTAACTTTAGGACAGAAATTCATCCATCGACTTTCACCCTCCCATTCAAAATATTCAGAAACATCTTCTAATCTAACAATAGGCGCAAAAGGTCTAAACCATTCTCTGTGTTTAACCTTATGGTTTAATGTGTCTTTCATATCCAAAGGTATTGGTGAACACAGGATACTCCTATTACCCAACGCTCTTGGACCGTGTTCCGAGTTTCCTTGTATTAAACCTAATATTCTACCATGAGATAATTCAGTTACTATTGCGTCTGTACCCACCTTTCTACCATTGTAGGTGTTGACGTACTCCATCAATAAAGATCTATCCAACACACCAACACCTTTATAGGTCACATCTACTATTTTTTCAGGTTTAACTAAATTACATAAGGATCCAACAGTCAAACCACAATCACTTGAGTTAGGTGCGACGAAGACTTCTAAATGTGGGTACTTCTCCTTAACTCTCGTATTAAGTGTGATATTCAATGCACAACCACCCGTTATGGTAATCGGTAGATTGTACTTCATAATTAATTCATGGACACAATCGAAGAATATGGTTTCAAATGCATGTTGTCCTGTTCGAGCAAAATCATATTCGTCTTGACCTGTTAGTTTATTTTCTTTGGAGAAAGGGATACCGAAAGTATCTGATAGGACTTTAATTCTATTATCTAATTCGTGCCAATATGGTACGTGTTTAAAAAACTTAATTAGAGGTTCTACCCATTCTTCTCTCACATTACCATATGACTGTAGACCTAAAACCTTACCCGCCGCGGTTAAGACATCATAATGTTTTATATCCTCACAAACCGAACCCAAAACATGATAGTGACTACCTAAGTCAAAACCAAAATTCGCAACCATCTCCAATTCCTCACCTTTCTTTCCATGGTATACATTAAACCATCCATCGTTAGATCCTCCGTCGAACGAAATAATTAACGACTCATTGAAAGGTGATTGGTAGAAACTCGAAGCCGCATGTGCAGGATGATGTCTCACATCAACTAAATAATTATTGGCGGGTATCTGATCCCTCCATTCTTGAGGGACTTCTTCATGTCCCTCACTGATTATAAAGTTTTCATATCGAGTGAAACCATAAGTTAGTTTAAGGTATTCGTATATCTCACCTAATATGGTGTCTTGAACACGTATGGGTTGGAAGAAACAATGACTCGCATTTTTCTGATTTATGAATCTTTCAAATTCAATTACTGTTACTATCTCCCCATCTAATTCAACGGCAACGGATGCGTTATGATGACTATGTAGTGATATATTAGGTAAACCCATATTATTCGTATAAACTTGTTAAGTTAAAGTGGTGTGCAAATCTCGGACTTCCGTGATTCCAACCATTATCATGTATAAATAGAGGTGACGTTCCATGTTTCTTAGAAACCAATCTACCGTTCTCAAGAAAATATTCATCATGAGATCGAGTAAATGTATTTAACCCGAATTTATTATTGTAATCTAATTTTATTTGTGGATTAAGGTTGGAGTTGTAATAATATGTGAACGCTCCTTGATCACCACTGACGGTATCGAATTCCTTTGATAATACATTATTCATGACACTATCAAGTAATTCAATATACTTATCTTTTCTTGCAAGAATCATCCCCGCATTTAGAAACTTTCTCTCATCCAAATCATATCCCTGATAATCTTGGTAATTCTCCCACGTAGATTTCATCTCTTGTGTGGGCCACGTGTTCTTCTCATGACCGAATATGATGTGATTATCCAAATCGAACATATCCACCAAACGATCAACAGGACCTAAACAAACAACATCGTTAGTATCACATGAAATAATATAATCAGTATCCATCTCCCGTAACTTCTCCCTCCACAAATCAATTCTGTATGTTATGAATTCGGTCTGACTTTGTATTTGATGTTCAAGACCCTTACCAAACATTCTCCACTGTTGTGATTCTAATTGGTGATTCTTACCTCTATTAAAGTGGTGATGAAATATCTCCTTATCAGGATTAAACTTCTTAAATGATTTACATAGTGGACTATTCATTACCTCATGATTTTCATCCGAATGAGAAAATGTAACCACCGCTAAACTTATCTTCATAATTTTATATTAATGCCATTCAGTAACTTCACACCCTTCAGATCTTATCTCGTCCATTAAGAAGTTTGCTTTGTTTCTGTAAAGTTTATGATTTATA
>Ga0213860_10001068_pt1 | contig 11127 bp, 21 predicted proteins | sample PICome_3_FD_160118 | JGI IMG/M metagenome (GOLD analysis project Ga0213860, IMG submission 160118) | Coastal seawater microbial communities near Pivers Island, North Carolina, United States - PICO550 | ecosystem: Environmental > Aquatic > Marine > Coastal | place: USA: North Carolina...
CTAGTAACACATCATCAAACAACCGTCATTCTATTGCTTTCAACGTGTTCCCACGTGGAGTATGGGGTGAAGGAGATTCAATAAATAGTACCGTATCGTAATTATTACTGATTATCATGGACACATCAGAACTTAGAAAGAACTTTGACGAGCAGCTTACTAACACCGATAAGCAGATTGCTGAATTGGAAGCAAACCTTCTCAAAGCAAAAGAATATAAACTAAAGTTGGTTGGTGGTCTAGAAACTCTAGACTTGCTTAATCCCAAAGAAGAAACTCCTGCTGAAGAACCAGCAGCAGAATGATAAACGCTAAAGATTTTGACATCGACCCCTCATCTTGGGAGGTCGATGTTCTTCATATTGGGCAGTCTCGAAATAGACTGGTAAAGATTAAAAACTTTTTCTCTAACCCTAGTAAGGTTAGAGATATTGGTATGCAAGCAGAACTGAAGAGCACTATCATGGGAGAAGTCTCCTCTATTCCTGGATACACAGGCAGGATAGGTGGAGTTGATATGAAGTTCTTTACTAATTTCAGAACTCCAATCCTCGAAAGAATGGCTGCTCCCATGACCATTCTACATAATCCTAAACTAAGTATCTTCACAATTCAAAGATACAAACCAGGAACTGAGTGTAGAGTTATGAGCATGTATCCACATGTAGATTGGATGCACTATGCTTGTGTGCTATCATTGAATACCGAAGAAGAATTAGCGGGCACTGATAGTGGCACAGGGTTCTGTAGACAGATTGAAACTGGTATGGAACATACTTGCTCAGATATTAACTATCGCCATCTTAGAGCAAGGAACATGGATGAATCTATGACCACTCTAGATCCCTCTACCTTCGATAGAAAGGGATGGGAGTTGTATCACATAGAACCACATGAATACAACACTCTAGTAATATACGAGGGTAATGTGTGGCACATACCATATTTTAATACCAACTGGAAATGTGATCGATTAACCTTTAATGGATTTTTAAAATGATACTTGATTGGAATGTTCTGGATGTCAATCAACTAGCAGATGTTTCTACGTTTGTCGAAAGACCACCAAGAAAATTTGAACGTGAGAAATCTGATGTCATACATGGCAAAGCATTTTCTAGGTACAACGAACCCAAGTTCAAAGAACTGTTCTATGAAGTCAAGAACCGAGTAGAGTACATTATACAAGACAAGGTTTATCCATCATATTACTTCGATAGATTTTATTTCAATGGAAGTAAAATGGATAGGCATGTTGACAGAGGAGCATGTGAGATCAGTGTATCTTTGAATATAAGTCATAATTTAGATTACGATTGGGGTCTGTGGTTTGACAACGGAGAACCCTTCGAATGCTTCACGAAACCAGGAGACGCTGTTATCTACCGTGGAGTAGAAGTCCCTCACTGGAGAAATAAAATGGTGGGTAAGAAAGACTCTTACTTCCATCAAATCTTCTTTCATTATGTTAGAAGAGACGGCGAATATCTTGAATTTGCTTTCGATCCTAAATAATATCAGGGACTTTGTGTAAGATACATGGCATCGCCAAGCAGCAGGCAGGAACTAATTGACTACTGTAAACGTCAGTTAGGTGCTCCTGTATTACAAATCAACATTGCTGATGAGCAAACTAGTGACATCATTGATGATGCCATTCAGTTTTACCATGAACACCATTTTGACGGACTTGAGAAAATGTATCTCAAGCACAACATTACTGATTTAGATATCACTAGGTTCACTACACAAAATGAAGTCACACAGACTGTAGACCCAGATGCTACTGGTTGGGAACACAGAAAAAACTTCCTAGAGATCCCTGATCACGTGATGGGTATCAGTAAAGTATTTGGTGTATCATCCAACTTTGTTCGTAACGAACTGTTTGGTATGACAAACCAGTTCTTCCTGATGGACATGTTCTCCTTCTCGAATGGATTCAAGATGGGGAACTTTGACTTGACTAATTTCTATATGGTCAAGCAGTATTTTGAAACTCTAGATCAAGTTATCAATACAGGTTCTTTTGTACAGTATAGATTCACCAAGAGGCAGGACAGACTGTACATTGATATCGATACCAGTAGACTGAAAGAAGGTAACTGGATCTTGATTGACTGCTGGGGTGCTATTGATCCAGACACATACACCCAAGTATATAATGATTCTTTTATCAAGAGATACGCTACTGCTCTAATGAAGAGACAGTGGGGCGTAAACCTAACCAAGTTTAACAACGTTCAACTTCCTGGTGGCATCACGCTCAACGGGCGTCAGATTTATGAAGATGGAAACAACGAAGTTAAAGCACTTGAAGCAGAGATGCTTTCCAAGTATTCCCTTCCACCCATGGATATGATCGGATAAGATGCCTACTAGTCCTTATTTCCCAAGTTACTATAGCGGTTATTCTGGCGAGCAAAATCTCGTACAGGATCTCGTTGACGAGCAGATCAAACTGTTCGGATCAGATATCTACTACATGCCTAGAACAATCCTGAAGGATAATACTTTGGATGACATCATCTATTCAAAGTATGAGTCTCAGTTTCAGATTGAGATGCTACTAGAGAATGTCACTGGATTCGGAGAGACTTCAGAATTTATTAGTAAGTTTGGTCTACGTATCACAGATGAAGTCAAGTTCCGAGTGTCTACAAGACGCTGGGATGAAGCATCTGATGGGTATGACTTGACTGTAGATGGCAGACCTAATGAAGGTGATCTTCTATACTTCCCACTAACCAGAGACTTGTATGAGATCAAGTTTGTAGAACGAGAGCAACCCTTCTATCAGATGGGCAAACTTCAGTTCTATACAATGACTGCCGAGATCTACGAAATTGGTAGTGATAATATTGACACAGGTGTTGCTGAGATCGACGAGATCGAGACCAAGATGTCAAGTTCTATCAAGTTGTTTATGGATCCTGGTGGCAGTGGCGACTTTACTGTAGGTGAAGAAATCGTTGGCGATGAGTTCCTTGCTAAGGCAACAGCAAGCATTGATAGTGGTGCCGTAGATGGTGTAGTCATGACAGACACTGGTCTGTACTACAACCAGGCACTACCACCAACAGTCACATTCACTGGAGGAGGAGCAACTACAGATGCTACGGGTACTGCCACGGTCTCTGCTACTGGTCTTATCACTGGCGTTGTTATCACAGACGGTGGTGCTGGTTACACTAGCGAACCTACTGTCACAATCGATTACTCACCAAAAGACAATAGAGCAGAAGTTAAGTCCTGGGATAGTGCTACAAGAGCACTCGAAGTCATCAACAGAACAGGAACGTTCACTACAGCTGAACTAGTTACTGGTCTAACCTCTGGTGCTAAATGGAGTCCTGAGTCTTTCAACACTCTAAATAATACCAACAGTAGCTACGATCAAAACTTCGAGATCGAAGAAGCAGCTGACGAATTAATCGATTGGGGAGAAGTTAACCCCTTCGGTGAGTACGGTAACTTTATGGATTCATTCTAATGCTTGGGGCACACTTTTATAACGAAGCTACCCGTAAGACGGTTATTGGTTTCGGTACATTATTCAATAACATTGAACTTAAGAAAGTAGATCCCAACACAGGTGATGTGTTGGAGGTTGAAAAGGTTCCTCTTGCTTATGGACCTAAGCAGAAGTTCTTGACTCGTCTGGAGCAGAACCCAGATGTAGATAGAAAGGTTGCCATCACATTACCACGTCTCTATTTTGAGATGACTGGTATTACATATGATGCTGCTCGTAAGACAAGTCCTGTACAAAAGTACAGAACTGTTATTGCTGATGACGGCACAGAAGTTAAGACACAGTATGTTCCAGTTCCATACGACATGGCATTTGAACTAGGAATCATTGCTAAATCTCAGGATGATGGTCTACAGATTCTGGAACAGATTCTACCTTTCTTCCAACCCAACTTTAATATCACTCTCAATATGATCAGTGATATGGAGGAGAAGAGAGATATTGCTATTATTCTGAACAACATCAACTATGAAGATGATTGGGACGATAGTTTCCTTGATCGTAGAAGTATTGTTTGGACTCTAAACTTTACTGCTAAGTCTTACATCTATGGTCCTTACACTAATACAGGTATCATTCGTAAGGCAACTATTTACGAATCTGTTGGTGATCTTGCTCAAAGCAGAAGAACTGCTGCTTACAGTTACTCACCCAAGGCACTGGAAGATAAGAACGACGATGGTGTCATCAATGCTGCTGATGACGAACTAATCATCTCCACCGACGACTTTGGATTTAATGAAGGGATTGAACTACTATGAGCAAATTTGAAGAGAACATGGAAGATATCTTTGATATCGAAGTTGAAGCAACTGACATCGAACCATCAAAACCAGTCCCACCCAAGGCGGATAAAGACGATCAGACAAAAGACTATGAGTATACCCGTGGGTCTTTATACTCACTCATAGATAAGGGCAGAGAGGCGCTAGACGGCGCTCTAGAGGTGGCACAGGAGTCTGGGCACCCTAGGGCATATGAAGTCGCTGTGAACGCCATGAAGCAGGTAGCAGACGCCACTGACAAACTCATCGATCTTCAGCAGAAGATGAAGAACCTTGAGGCACCTACTAAGAGGGAGACCAACAACACTACGAATAATCTGTTTGTTGGCAGCACAGCAGACCTACAGAAAATGCTGAAGCAGATAAATAAGAGTGAAGAGTCGGGAGAGTCATGATCATCAAACCTACTGGTAAGATTACATCTATCGATGCTGCCACTATTACAGCAGCATATGGTAGTGCTGTTTCTGGTACTCAAAAATTGAGATCAATGGAAATTCTACGTGCCAGTGTAGTTAAAATCGATAACCAATCAGATACTCCTATCTGTGCCAGAGTAGTTGGTGTTCAAGGTCTCGAAGCTTCTACGGGTCTGACATACAATCATGATTATATTATTGACCAGGAAGTTGGCAATTATATGGATGTGATTGTCAAACCTGCTGAGACTCTATACATCAGAAAAGATCCTGGTCAGGTTAAATTTGATGATCCTAACGTTCCAACTTATCAGACAGAGACGGATGGCGAGACTATTGAGTTGAGACTTGCTCCTGATACTACTACTGGCACTGGATTCATCTATGCTTCCCCCGTCGCAATCCTAGGATGAACGTAATTAAACTTCTGGGTCAAGTAACCCAACTCTCCACAACACCAGATACCATTGACTCTGGCGAAAGAATTCTCTGTCAGCATAACCATAATGGTGGTAACTCTCACTTGATTATTCAAAAGAATGCTGGTGGCGATGTGCTTGGTAGTTTCTACCTTGCTCCACATAGACCAGTTGTTATTGATAAGGAACCTACTGATACGTTAGAAGTAGAAAGCGGTATTTCTGATATCTATGCCACATCTATCGCTCACATGGGGTAATAAATATGAAGTCGTTTAAAGATCTCAGGCATGACCTCCAAGAAGCCGCTTGGACCAGAAAGGAGGGAAAGAAAAAGTCTGGAGGACTTAACGAGAAGGGAAGAAAATCTTACGAAAGAGAGAATCCTGGATCTGACCTCAAGGCACCAAGCAAGAAGGTTGGAAACCCCCGTAGGAAATCGTTCTGTGCTCGAATGAAGGGCATGAAAGCGAAGTTGACTTCTAAGAAGACGGCACGTGATCCAGACTCCCGTATTAACAAATCCTTACGTGCCTGGAATTGTTGACCTAAATCGTTATAATTATTAGTGAGGTTGCTGTATGACAATGAGGTTTTCCGCCGATGATATTTCTCGCTTGATTAGAGCGTGTGAATTATACAAGGATTATACTGGTTCCGAGTATATGTGGGACGAGTATGAGCGTTTGGTGACAAAATTGCAATATTATGAAGAGGAAAATTACGACGAAGATTAAATAGTGTAGTTGCTATAAAGTTATATGAAGTTTGTTTTTGGACTTCTAGCTACATTCTTTCTCGCCCTACCAGCATGGGCAGTCGATGTCCAAATGGGATTCGACGGAAACCTCGTCTTCGAACCAGCGGACATCACAATTAACGCTGGCGAGTCAGTTCATTTTGTTAATAATATGCTTCCTCCTCATAATGTTGTAGTAGAGGATCATCCAGAAATTTCACATGAAGGTCTTGCCATGATGCCTGGTGAAGAGTTTGATGTTGTCTTTGCTGAGGCAGGTGACTATACTTACTGGTGTGGTCCCCACAAGGGGGCTGGTATGATTGGTCATGTACATGTATCATGAAAAAATTTAATGAGGTTGTATTAAATGTCACAGTAGCGATACTTGATTTTTTGTATCAAGGTCGTGACATACAACGTTTTTGGGTGCTTGAGACTATTGCTCGGGCACCCTATTTTGCATTTTTAAGTGTCCTACATTTCAAAGAGTCTCTAGGTCTTAGGACTCCAGAACACTTTGAACTGATGAAGGAACACTTCGAACAAACAGTCAACGAAACAGAACACTTAGAGGAGATGGAACGCCGTGGTGGACATACTGCTTGGATTGATAGGTTCTTCGCTTATCATTTGGTGCTGGTCTACTATTGGATTATGGTCGCTTATTTTGCTTTGCTTCCTAGGTATGCTTATCATTTAAATTCTGAAGTTGAACTTCACGCTTCCTTGACATACGCAAAGTATCTTGTTACAAATTCTGACGATCAGAAAATCATCGATATAATGAATGATGAAATTCATCACTACCAAGAATTAGTCTTGGCTATGGAGAAAATCTAATGTTCAAAAATTGGGGCGTGGGTGTAGAACCACCTGAAAGAATGACTGAAGAAAAAGTTCAGTCAATGATTGATGCTGCTATGAAGAAACACAATCGTAGAGCATCACTAATTAGTATTATTTTAGGATCAATAGCATTCATCGCTTATGCTGATGGATTATTAAGAATTATAGAGAGGTTTAAATGAAAGTAGGACTTATTGGTTTGGGTCGTATGGGTGAAGGAATGTCCCGCCGTCTTATCAAAGCAGGACATGAAGTTTATGGGTTTAGAAACAATGTTCAAAAAGCTGAGGAACAATATGAAGCGGGTTATATCAGTGGATATACCACTTCTATACAAAGCCTTGTTCAAGTAATTGGAGGCAAAGGTCCTGGCGTTTATATGATGGTCATACCAGCAGAAACTGTAGAGGATACACTTAATGAGCTACTACAATTTTGTGTGGAAGGCGATATTATTATTGATCATGGCAATTCCAATTTTAAAGACTCTAGACGCAGGGCAGAAAGGCTTGCTAAACTTGGCATCCAATATCTTGACTGTGGTACTAGTGGTGGTGTTTACGGTTTGGAGCGTGGATACTGTCTTATGGTTGGTGGTTCAAATACAGCAGTATCCGTCTGCTCTCCTATCTTCAGGGCACTCGCCCCAGGTATTGGATCTGCCCCTCGTACAGCACCACTCAGTTATGAAACAAGTGCCGAGCATGGTTGGTTACATTGTGGACCAGCTGGAGCAGGTCACTTTGTGAAGATGGTTCACAATGGCGTTGAATACGGTATAATGCAAGCATATGCCGAAGGGTTCAACATTTTACATGAAGCAAACGCTGGTGCTAAGTATGTCAAAGAAGGAGACGCTGAAGTCGCTCCAATGGAATGTCCAGCAGATTATTGCTATGACATTGACGTTGCTGAGGTGGCTGAGTTATGGCGTCGTGGTAGCGTGGTTGGTTCTTGGTTACTTGATCTTACCGCTGATGTTCTACGGAGCGATCGAGAGCTTAGCAAATTCGATGGGGGAGTTAGCGACTCTGGTGAGGGTCGTTGGACGGTTCACACTGCTGTGGATCTTGGTGTACCCGCTCCTGTCATCAGCAGTGCGTTGTGGTCTCGTTTTGAGTCGCGCCGTCTTGGTGCTTTCGCTGCCAAGGTTTTGAATGGAATGAGAGCTATGTTTGGTGGTCATGACGTTCGCTGATGTCTTACTTTGGGGAGCACTACCTTTTGTATGTGCCACCATCTATTTCGGGTTACGAAAAGGTGAAAATAACTATTACGAATCAGACGACTACGATGGAAACGGAACAGCTCACTAAAGGAATTGTTATCTTCGGAGCAACGGGAGACCTTTGTAAGAAGAAACTAATTCCAGCACTATACAAACTCTGGAAGAAAGATCTTCTTCCAGACAATTTTCTGATTACGGGATGTGCTAGACGAGCACCAACGGCATCACAATGGAAGGAGTCTCTTGGAGATTATCCTGGTGAATTTTTATGTCAACTAGATTACATTTCGGCAGATCTGGACAATGTTGATACTCTTTCTCATCTTCCTAATTATCTACACGACAATACGTATTTTCTATCCGTGCCACCAGAGAGGTATGCTAATGCCATTCAAAATCTCAAAGAAGCGGGACATCTCGACGACCCAGACCGCTCTAGGGTGGTTATCGAGAAACCCTTTGGATACGATTATAAATCTGCTGATAATCTATCAACTGTGGTGGCTCGACATCTACGGGAGAAACAAGTCTATCGCATTGATCATTATCTCGGTAAAGATACTGTTAATAATATCCTTGCCACCCGCTTTAGCAATATTCTATTGGAACCACTTTGGAACAGGCAGTACATAGAAGAGGTTCAAATCTTTGCTTCCGAGACTATTGGATGTGAAGGTCGTTCACAATACTATGAGACTGCTGGTGCTGTACGTGACATGCTACAGAACCACATTCTACAAGTTCTAGCGTTGATCGCCATGGAACCCCCTAGCAAATTAAATGCTAGGGAACTCAGACGTGAAAAGACAAAAGTTCTCGCCGCTACTAGAATGAGCGGGAATATTATCTTAGGACAGTACGATGGTTACCGTAGTGAAGAGGGCGTTGATCCTAGCAGTTCCACTCCTACCTTTGTTGCTGGTTCTCTTTTCATCGATAACTGGCGTTGGGAAGGAGTTCCTTTTAACGTAATGACAGGTAAGAAACTACCATACCAGTGTGTAGAAGTAGTAATTAAAATGAAAGCACCACCACAACAATTATTTGATGGACACGAATATAACGATAGGATTGTTATGCGTCTCCAGCCTAATCCTCATTTGGATATTAGGATGGATATCAAAAGTCCTGGACTAAACGACAACGTAGAAACAGCGACACTAACTCACGCTTATCCACAAGACAGAGCAATTGATGGTTATGAAAAACTTCTTTTTGATGCTATCAATGGGGACCAGTCCCACTTTGTACACGCTGATGAAGTCATGGAGTCATGGAGAATCGTTGATGATCTTCTCTGTACTGGTGACCACTGTCCCATTCGTACTACTCCTTATCTCTATTGTGGTGGGTGGGGACCAGATCACAAAACACAATTCATAACTGATTGGGATTATCCAGCATGATTTTGTTTATTAGACATGTGATGCAAACTCCATGGTGCTTAGGTGTCATGGGGTTCTTTTTAGTATTTGTTCCCGTCATTGGTATGCACCTTGTACATAAATATGGATGGGAACACTGGGAACCTTTCTCTAGGAGTCACAAATGAACCCCGTTATCTTAGTCGGGTGTTTTACACCTCTCATCATCATCTTCATCGTGATGAAACTTGCTGTTTGGATTGAAGCCGTAAATGCTGAACAGGATTATGTCAAACGAGAACCTTTACGAAAACGAGGACCCTTCGTGGAGAATCCATATGCTGACGTTGATGAAGAGGAAGAGGAATATGGAGATCGGACAGATTATCGATGAAGCGATTAGCGAATACTATTCGCTTCAAGGGTTGCCAGTTCCTAATTGGAAGCAACAAAGAGATCCAGACTGGTGGCGTGAATACTTAGAGTCACTAGGAATGGACCCTAACAACCCATGAACGAAGAAGAAGATTACGATTACAGTGTTAATTTGACCATAGAAGATATTCATCTTCTACATCATTGTGTGCAAAAAAGAATTGAAACTTGGGAGGGTTCTCCTGCTCGCCCATGGGGAGAACAAGAACATTTGTGGTATCTAAGAGATTCTTTGTATCGTATGGTATTAGAATATAAATTTGAAAATATGTGATATGCTTATTAAATCGTGATCATTTGTTACACTTTTTTTTACTAGATAGACTATAATAAAAACAACCTCACGGAACAAACCAATATGGAAGATGACCGTCAATTTTCAGACTTATCGATGTCACGTGCTGAGTGTCCTAAGTGTGGAGCAACTTGGATTAACGGAGAACATCGGTGGTCTGGTACAGGTGTAAAAGGAAATGAGTTAGATCTCGCTGGACTAGTATGTAATAAATTTGGAGACTTCCAGTGTATTAATCCAGCGAAAGGAAAGGAAGGTGGAGATAACTGGCAGAAGAGAATGGAAGACCTCAATGCCTTTGGAGAGAAGTATGAGGAAGGAGAATCCCAGTGGTGGAATAAATAGTTACATATGAATAATATGTAATGGGTGCTGGAGACGACATTTATCTTGGTAATCCGCTTCTAAAAAAAGCGAACGTAAAGATTGATTTTACCAAGAAGCAAGTTGAAGAATATCTAAAGTGTGCTAAAGATCCCGTATACTTCACCAAGAACTATGTACAGATCGTTTCACTCGATGAAGGTCTAGTACCCTTTAAGATGTGGGACTTCCAAGAAGAGTTAATCAAGAAGTTCCACGCTAATAGATTTAACATTGCTAAACTACCTCGGCAGACTGGCAAGTCTACTACGGTGGTCTCTTATCTGTTGCACTACATTCTGTTTAATGACAACGTTAACATTGGTATCCTAGCAAACAAAGCATCCACTGCTAGGGACCTTTTGGCAAGACTTGCAACAGCATATGAAAACTTACCCAAGTGGATCCAGCAAGGTGTGGTAGTATGGAACAAAGGAAACATTGAACTAGAAAATGGCAGTAAGATATTGGCAGCTTCTACGTCTGCAAGTGCTGTCCGAGGTATGTCGTTCAACATCATCTTTCTCGACGAGTTCGCGTTCGTACCAAATCACATTGCTGACTCGTTCTTTGCCTCTGTTTATCCTACTATTACGTCTGGTAAAAGCACCAAGGTAATTATCATCTCTACCCCACAGGGTATGAACCACTTCTATAAAATGTGGCAAGATGCTGTTAGCGGCAGAAACGGATACA
>Ga0213860_10001069_pt1 | contig 11124 bp, 11 predicted proteins | sample PICome_3_FD_160118 | JGI IMG/M metagenome (GOLD analysis project Ga0213860, IMG submission 160118) | Coastal seawater microbial communities near Pivers Island, North Carolina, United States - PICO550 | ecosystem: Environmental > Aquatic > Marine > Coastal | place: USA: North Carolina...
TTTTTTAAGTTAACTACTTTAAAAATTTTTATGTATCTATTATTAATTTTTTTACCATTAATTGGTTCTTTATGTGCTGGATTATTCGGCAGAAAACTTGGCCCTTTTGGGGCCTCTTATATTACTGTAAGTTGTTTAATACTTACCTTTTTGATGTCTCTTTTCGTCTTTTATGAAGTAGCACTTTTAAATTGTTGCGTTTACATAAAGCTTGCATCTTGGATTAATTCCGAAATATTGCACGTAGATTGAGGTTTTCTTTTTGATTCTTTGACAGTTGTTATGTGTTGTGTGGTTACGTTTGTGTCATCTATTGTACATTTATACTCTACTGAATATATGGCTTATGATCCACATCTTCCTAGATTCATGTCTTACTTATCGCTTTTTACGTTTTTCATGCTGATTTTAGTCACGGCTGACAATTTTATACAAATGTTTGTTGGTTGGGAAGGAGTAGGTCTTTGCTCTTATTTACTGATTAATTTTTGATTTACTCGAGTACAAGCAAACAAAGCAGCGATAAAAGCAATGATTTTAAACCGAATTGGGGATTTTGGGCTTGTAATTGGAATTCTACTTCTTTTTGTTGAGTGTAGAGCCGTAGATTATGCTACAGTTTTCGCAGTAACTCCAATTTTTACAAATAAGGTTTGTACTTTTTTAAGTTTTGATTTTGATTTAATTTCTACTATATGTTTTTTTTTATTTATAGGTGCTATAGGAAAATCCGCACAATTAGGTTTACATACTTGATTGCCGGACGCAATGGAAGGACCCACTCCCGTATCTGCTTTGATTCATGCAGCAACAATGGTAACGGCTGGAGTATTTCTGATTGCACGTACTTCTCCTTTGTTTGAGTATGCGCCCAATATACTTCGTTTAGTTTCAATTGTTGGTGCTTGTACTGCATTTTTTGCTGCTACTGTTGGGTTACTGCAAAATGATTTAAAACGAGTAATTGCATATTCAACATGTAGCCAATTAGGTTACATGGTGTTTGCTTGTGGATTATCTAACTATTCAGTTGGAGTTTTTCATTTAGTCAATCATGCTTTTTTTAAAGCATTACTTTTTTTAGGCGCAGGGTCTATTATTCATGCTGTAGCAGATGAACAAGATATGCGTAAAATGGGAGGCTTAAAAAAATTAGTACCCTTTACTTATTCTATGATGGTTATTGGCTCACTTGCTCTTATTGGCTTTCCTTTTTTAACAGGATTTTACTCAAAAGATGTTATTCTTGAAGTCGCTTACGGAAAATATACTTTAGAAGGACATTTTAGCTATGTGTTGGGCAGTTTAGGTGCTTTTTTTACTGCTTTTTATTCGACTCGGCTAGTTTACTTAACTTTCTTATCTGCACCAAATGGCTACAAACCCGTAATTTGTTCTGCTTATGATTCTTCTTATCAAATATCTATTTCTTTATTTCTTTTAGTCATTCCTAGCGTATTAATAGGGTTTTACGCGAAAGATATGATTATAGGGTTTGGTAGCGACTTTTGAGGAAATGCTATTTTTACTACTACTGCAAATATGAATCGTATTGATTCAGAGTTTATTCCCCATATATATAAAATTTTACCTGTACTTTTAAGTTTTTTAGGAGTTACAGCATCATTTTTACTTTACTTATTTGGTACTAAACTGTTGATTCAAGCGAAAATGTCTGTATGGGGTAAAAAAATTTACAATTTTTTTAACAAAAAATGATTTTTTGATAAAGTATACAATGAATACATTAGCCAATTTTTTTTTACAATTAGTTATACTATAACGTATAAAGTAATTGACAGAGGGGTTATTGAAGTTTTTGGACCGATGGGGTTATCTTCCCTTATAACAAAAAAAGCTTCATACATTTCTAAATTACAAACAGGATATTTATATCATTATACCTTTTTAATTTTGACCAGTCTTACGTTAATTTTAGGAATACGGCAGTTTTGAGTGTTGCTAGGTGATTATGGCGATTTCAAAATTTTTATTCTATTTTTTGTATTGAGCTTTTTTTGATCAAAAACTATTGATAAAAACTTGTAAGGAATATAAAAAAATCATCAAAAAAAGGTTTTTTTAGATATTATTAAGTGCACGTGGATAATCAAACTTAAAGTAAAAAAATGATAACTCATAACTCACAATTAAATCCCATTTATAAGTTTGTAACTCGTTGGCTTTTTTCGACCAATCACAAAGATATTGGAACTTTGTATTTGATATTTGGAGCAATTTCAGGTGTTGCTGGGACTGCTCTGTCTTTATACATCAGAATAACATTAGCTCAACCGAATAGTAGTTTTTTAGAATATAACCACCATCTATATAATGTTATTGTTACAGGTCATGCTATTTTGATGATTTTCTTCATGGTAATGCCTACATTAATCGGCGGATTCGGAAATTGATTTGTTCCTTTAATGATTGGTGCTCCAGACATGGCTTTTCCAAGAATGAATAATATTAGTTTTTGGTTATTACCACCGTCGTTATTGTTGCTATTTGCATCCATGTTAACAGAGTGTGGTGTAGGTACTGGCTGAACTATTTACCCACCATTATCAAGTGCAACAGCTCACTCGGGTGGTTCTGTAGATTTAGCAATATTTAGTTTACATTTATCAGGTGCGTCTTCTATTCTAGGTGCTATTAATTTTATTTGTACTATTTTTAATATGCGAGTAAAAAGTTTATCTTTTCATAATCTTCCATTATTTGTGTGATCTGTTTTAATTACAGCATTTTTATTATTACTTTCATTACCTGTGCTAGCAGGAGCTATTACAATGTTATTAACAGATCGAAATTTTAACACTACCTTTTTTGATCCTGCTGGAGGCGGAGATCCTGTACTATTTCAACACCTTTTTTGATTTTTCGGACATCCAGAAGTTTATATTTGTGCGCCATTGCGCTTAGTTTTTTTCGTTAATCACCATGATTATGCTTAATTATCAGTTTAGTATTAAAACACTTTTCCCTGGTTTATCTAGAAATAGATATTCCAGAAGCGGAAATGAAAGTCACTTGCGAGGTCAGGTTTTTCTCAAAAATAGTTGGCGAGTTACGGTGTATATGATTAGGTTTACAAAGTTGACACATCATGCTTATCTTCCACTGGATATCAACTCTATAACCTGGAACGGGTTGTTTGGATCGTGGCTCCCTACCAGGATGTATAGGGTTCCTTTGATAATCGATCTAGAGCCTTGCTATCGGCAATGTTACCGGCAACGGTATATGATGCAACGATCTAAGTACACTAATGGCGGAATTCTAAGAACTATGGGACATTCTAAGGAGCGAAAGCTCTATGAAGGCGGAGACTCTGTAAGGAAGTCAGGTTTTAGATGTTTTAGTTCGGTTGCCAACATTAACGATCTTTCGGGCGTTGGTTTAAAAGAACTAATGAAACTAAATAAAAATAATAAAGGACATATAAACGATAAGTTAATTCATATTGTTGCAGATGTTAAAGTTCTTATTTTAGCTTATGAAATTATTAAAAGTAAGCCGGGTAATTTTACCCCGGGGATTGATTCTATTACTTTAGATGAAATTGACTTAAAGTGGTTCACGGAAGTTAGTAAGGAACTAAAAGCTGGTAAGTTTACGTTTAAACCGGCTCGTCGTGTTTACATCCCCAAACCTGGGAAGAAAGATGAAAAACGGCCCTTAACTATCAGTAGTCCTAGGGATAAAGTGATCCAACAGGCTATCTACCTTGTTCTAAATGCAATCTATGAACCCTCTTTCCTGGATGTGTCGCACGGTTCGCGTCCTAACCGAGGTTCTCATACTGCTTTAAAAAGCCTAAAATACCAGTTTCAAGGTGTAAAATGGTGTCTAGAAGCAGACATTAAAAGTAATTTTCCCAGTATCGACCATAAAACCTTATTAAAGCTTTTAGGCAAACGAATCGTTTGTTCTAAGTTTTTATCTTTAATAAAAAGGTCTATTAAGGCTGGTTATATGGAAGATGGTAAATTTTTTGCCTCTAATAAAGGCCTTTTCCAAGGTAATATTACTAGTCCAATTCTAAATAACGTCTATTTACATGAGCTGGATTTATTTATGGTGAAGCTTATTGAGTCCTTCAACCAGGGCAAATACCGTAGAAAATCTCCTGTTTTCAGGCAGATTTGTTATCAAATGGAAAAAGCTGTCGGAGATTCCTCTACACTAAGGAAGCTACGTAGAAAGCTTTGGAAAGTAGATAGCAAAGATCCTTTTGATCCTAACTTTAGGAGACTCTATTATATTCGCTATGTGGACGACTTTGTTGTTGGCATAGTGGGGTCTTGAAAAGATAGTATTGAGACTCGGGATAAAATTGTGGTGTTCTTGAAAAATGAATTGAAACTTATCTTAAGTTCTGAAAAAACACTTATCACTAATTTCAGTAAGGATCATATTTCTTTTTTAGGTGCCCTTATTAAAGGGAATTGGGAACGGGAAAAACGAATAACTACTGTCAAAAAAAAAGATGGTGTTTCTAAAAAAGTAAGAATAACGTCTAGAGTTGTTTTGAAGGCGCCTATTAAATCAATTTTCGAAAAAGCTACTTTTAACGGTTTTTTTAAGAAACGTCATGGCAAATTTATTCCTACTAAAGTGGGTAGATGTATAAATCTAGATCACCAGGACATTTTGCGCTACTATAATACTGTTATTCATGGCGTCCTTAATTATTATTCTTTTGCGAATAATCGTAAATCTTTAGGTAGTTTTGTTCATGGGCTTAAATTTTCATGTGCACGGACACTAGCTTTGAAATATAAGTTACGTCATGCTTCTAAGGTATTTAGAAGATTTGGATCTAAATTAAAGTCCCCTGACGGTAGTGTTGAGTTGTTTATACCTCGAACTTTTAAGGCGATTAAGGAATTCGGCTGTAGTGTTCCACTTCCCGACAATGTTATTTATAGTAACTGGAACAAGAAACTTACTAAAAGTAACTTGTTTAAAATATGTGTTATATGTGGTTCTAGTGATCATGTGCAAATGCATCATATTCGAAAAGTTAAAGATTTAAAAAGTAAAGCTAGAGAAAAACGGATGGATTTTTTTACGATGCAGATGTCTGCTATAAACCGTAAACAAGTTCTTCTCTGTTCTACTCATCATAAAGCTTTACATAATAATACTCTTTCTGCTTCAGAACGCGAGTTATTTAAATATAATTCTAATCTATTAAAATAATTTGAGCTTATCTGTTTTGTTCGTAATATTTTTTGTTTATTAGTCTTTTACTGGAGAGCCGTATGATATGATAGTATCACGTACGTGTTCGGGAGGGCTTACTCCAAACTAAAGTTTTTTTTAAAATCATGTTTGTTTTGAAGTGACCTCACTGATTTTACCTGGATTTGGAATTATTAGCCATATCGTGGTTAGTACAGCAAAAAAACCTATATTTGGTTATCTTGGAATGGTTTACGGTGCGCCGTTGCGCTTATTTTTCCGTTATGTATTCTAGTCAAATACGTGTGAATTCGTTATTTTGAAAACAAGTCACGAGTCTTCTCTGGGTAGCGATCGATAAAGATTGTGGAAAAGCGCAGAGCGACGGCAAGTTGAGACTTAATATGAGAAAGTCAAGACTACTTGAGACGATTTTAAACTTGGTTACGATAAGAAACTTGACACGCTTAGCTGGGACGTCATTATCCTATGGGTTACCTCATATTTATAACCCGGTTGTCTTGTGGTTTGGGTCATGCGTACAGGGCTCAGACCAATTTAACACAGACACGGCACTTCAAGAAGAAGTTTATAAAGCGCAAGAACCTAACTTTAAAAGACTTAAAAATCGGAAAAATTCAAGAACTACGGGATTTAACCTTTGTTGTAATTACAAAGGAAAACGGAGCGTCCATAGTACTTCGTGCATAAAGGAAGGGACGCAGACAAATACACCTTTTGTTAACTCTCGCCGGCTATTTACTACAAAAAATTCGCCCATAAATCTGGATGAGCGGGTTATGACCACGGAGTTGAAACAAATGGTAGAAAAATGCAAGAATAAAGATGGTAGATATGGAAACCTAATTCAGATTATTGGATCTCCTTCAACTATCCAACTTGCTTATTTAATGATTAAAAGTAATCCAGGTATATCTGCGAAAGGAATTGATAGTACAACTCTTGATAGTTTAAATTTGAAATCGCTACAAAAGATATCGCAAGATGTTCTTAGTGGTAAAATAAAATTTTCTCCTGTTAGACGAGTATATATTCCAAAACCAGGCAAATCTGTTTTACGTCCTCTTGGCGTTAGTAATCCACGTGAAAAAATAGTACAAAAAGCCATGGAAATGATTTTGACTGCTATTTTTGAAGAAATTTTTTTAGATTGTAGTCACGGATCCAGACCTGGTCGTAGTTGTCATACCGCTTTGAAACATTTACAGTTGAAAATCGGTAATGCTTCAACTTACTCTTGGGTAATAGAAGGGGATATTAAAGGTTGCTTCGATAATATTCAACATGGTATGATCATAAAAGGTCTTAAGCGAAAAGTTGATTGCGTTAGTACACTCACCTTAGTTAAACGAATCTTAAATGCTGGATACGTATTAGATGAAGACTTAAAAAAAATTGGTAAGAAAAATGCGAAAGTATATCGAACCAATAAAGGCACCCCACAAGGGATTGTCTTAAGTCCTTTATTCAATAACATAGTATTACATGAGTTAGATGAATTTATCGAAGGAAAATTAAAAACCGAGTATACTAAAGGTAAAAAACGAAAAGTTAATTTGGAGTATCGAAAACTTAGATACCGAATTAAACGTGAAACTGATCTAAAAAAACGACGTGCTCTGATTAATGAATGCCTTAAAGTCCCGTCTAAGAATTTTTACGATACTGACTTTAAAAGGTTATTTTATGTTAGATATATAGACGATTGGGTTATTTTGATGATTGGGTCAATGAAAGAAGCTAAAGACATACGTGACTTAGTTTCTAGAAAACTCCAAAGTTTAGGACTAACCCTGAGTTTGGAGAAGACTCATATTACTCCATTAAGAGGAAATAAGAAATGTCATTTTCTTGGAGTGGATTTCTTTATTCGAAAGAATACTGATAAACACTATAAACCTGTTAGTTTAGTTAAAAAAAATACCACAATACGTCAAAGATTTACGCCGAGGATTATCTTACATGCCCCTATCTTGAAGCTTCTAGTTAAGTTAAAAGATAAAGGCTTTGTAAGGAGAAATCACAAGGGTGAATTCTTTCCAATTGGAAAGACTAACTGTGTGAATTTAACACACGCGCAAATTCTAAACTATTTTAACAGCCGTATCCGAGGAATCCTTAATTATTATTGTTGTGTTCATAACAGAAATGAGTTATGGTCAATTGTTCGTTTTCTTAATTACTCCTGCGCTTTAACTTTAGCGCGGAAATTTAAATTAAAAACTTTAGCCAAAACTTTTAAAAAGTTTGGTCGTGATTTGAGCTTCGTGAATAAAAAAGGTAAGGTATTTAAAATTTACCGACCTGATAATTTGAGAATGCTACCAATGAATGAAAGATTTAAAATTAACGAAAATTATAGCATTGACGAACTATTAAATCAGACTTGATCTAATAGTTTAACTCGTTCCCAATTTGATGAGCCCTGTGCCATCTGTGGGACACTTGATAATATTGAAATCCATCATTTAAGGTCCGTTAAGGATGTTCGAGTGAAAACTAGAACATATGCACAATGGACTGGTGGTTTTCTAAGAAAGTCAATCCCTTTATGTAGAAGTCACCATGTACAACTTCATGCTGGTAATTTATCACATGAAGATATTAAACGGTTATCCATATATAAAGGTAAGATGCATAATAATAAAAGGAAAAATTAAATAAAAATATTTTTTGTTTGTCGGAGAGCCGCTATGATGGGAAACTATCACGTACGGTTCGGAGGGCAGTGTATCCCGATATACACTGACCCCTACCAATGTTTTCTATCGGTGTTTTAGGTTTTATTGTGTGAGCTCACCACATGGCGCGCGTGTATAAGGCGCGTGGGAAGGCAGTCTGTTCAGTCTATGACGCCAGAGAAGGACTAGCTGCGATAGGGGTTAACTCTATTGTAGTAAAGCACTTGTCAAAAGGGAGAAGATCTATTATATTTCTTAGTATAACGTATTTCTTGGCCACCTTACCAAGGAATTGATCCATCCCCATCTCAAAGGTTTGTCGGGTTAAGAAGATGAAGGCTCGAATATTGGGTGCGTGTGCCACCGTGCAAGTAAGTTTCCCCATTAAAAAGGAACTTCCGAGCATTGCATTAACGAATGGTCTGCAAACATGTGGTAGATCTATCTGATCCGTTCTTGCACTAATAACAAAGGCGAATGCTAATTGTTTGAAAAATATTGCCGACCCTACACAAACCGCTACACATCCCACGATTAACCGCAAGGTTAATTCACGTCTAAGATACGTCATGCCCAGTTCCTTAAATGGAATTGGGACAAGGAGCTCCGTGTTGGCTTACAATTCTAACAGGTGTTGTGAGTTAAAGGGAGCAGGCTATTTCGCTCGTAACTTCTCTACTGCAGGCCCTGTTGGGTCTTCAGAGGTGGTTACACAAGAACTAAAACGTTTACGTGAATGTTCTGAAAAAAACAATATTGATGAGGTTAACACTATTGTTAAATCTCTTCTAGGTAATCCTGATTTTTGAATACACTGCTATGAAAGTATCAAAAGCAGCCCCGGAGGAAGCTCTCTTACCGGAAAAGCAGTCACTCTAGATGGTATTGACCTAGATTTTTTCCTAAAGCTTTCCGCCTCCATTCCGAAAGGTAGGTTTCAATTCGGACCTATTCGCAAAGTTGACATCCCTAAAAGACAAGGTGGTACCCGTCCGTTAGGAATTGCCGATTCTAGAGACAAAATCGTGCAGAAGGGTATGGCCGTTATTCTTGAAGAACTCTGTGAGCATAGATTTTACGAATGTAGCTTTGGGTCTCGCAGAGGTAAATCGACACACGATGCCTTAGCTTATATTAAAAGAAAGGTTCCTTCTGGTATGTGAGCCATTGAAGGTGACATCAGTAAATGCTTTGACAGTTTTAACCACAAAAGATTAGTTTCACTTGTTAAAAAAAAGTATGTTAGCGAGCAAGTGTTCGTTGACCTGCTTTATAAAGCACTGAGGTCTAAAATTATTTCGATCAATAGCTCATTTGTAAACAAAATCGGTACCCCCCAAGGGTCCGTGGTTAGCCCCATCTTATCTAATCTTTACTTACATGAGCTTGATCGTTTTATAAATAAAAGCGATATCATGGACAAGTTTCGTAATGGTAAACAAACAAGCAGTAACCCCAAATTCGTCTCATCGATTAAACCTTCTAAGGCTGAACTCGATGAAGCCGATAATGTCAAAAAGACGAAAGGCAAACGAAAATACTGAAAGTTCCTACATAAACTACGTGTGTCCAAATTGAAGCTTGCTAAAGATAAAGGAATACCTCGGTTGTTATACAAAGGTATCAACCGTAAAATTGCCTATGTCAGATATGTTGATGACTTCATCATTTTCGTTTGAGGCACAAAGAATGACTGCTTGGAAATCAAGAAAATTGTTTCTACTTTTCTTAAAAGCGACCTTGGTTTAAACCTTTCAAACGAAAAAACCCACATCACATACCTAAAAAAAGACAAAGCCAAATTCCTTGGCTTTAAAATCTGACAACCCGCAACGAGGTTACCTTCCTCAAAAAAAGATGTAAACCCTTTAGGAAAAAAAGATACAATTAAAATGGATTCTAAATATCGGGCTGCTACTTTTCAGAGCCCTAGAATTAGAATCACTTTTAGCATGAATCCCATTCTTACAAAACTCGTTGATAAAGGCCTCCTACGTTATAAAGGTGGGAAATTTTTCCCAACGAGTTATAAGGCTGTCTTACAATATGATAACGCGAACATTGTTAATTATCTTCGCTCCGTGTTTCAAGGCTTATCGAATTACTATGGATTCGCTCACAATTGGTACGACGCTAAAACAATTTATAATTATTTTGGCCGATTTTGTGCTGCTATGACACTAGCCCACAAAACCAAGAGTAAAACCCCAAAAGTTTTCAAAAAGTATGGTTCTGATCTCTGTATTACTGATGGAGATGGTAATCTGATTGCGAAATTCGGGATCTTGACTAATTCTCAATTTAAACGTAATATCAAAAGTTATGCACCATCGAAGTTGTGTGTAACTGACGTTGAACAGTTACTATTTGCTAATCTTCGAATTGCAAAAACACAAATGGTTCGTATGTCATGCATTTTTTGTGGCGCACCAAACGCAGTAATGCACCATGTAAAACACGTTCGTAAAGTCCTGCGAAAGAAAAAACCTGGTAGTTATAACTATTATCTGGAGATTATGCGTCTTACAAACCGCAAAACTATCCCGGTTTGCTGTCACCACCATAACCTTATCCATGCGGGTAAATATGATGGTGTTTTTTTGAAAACGGTATTGAATAACTTTAAAAAAGCGGGTATCGGCTTTGATAAGAAAAAAGCAGAAGCACTCATTAAAAAAGCATCCTTAAGCTCAGATTTTCCTGAGAACCAATAAAATATTATTTAGAAATGGCCGGAGAGCTTTGCGAGGGGAAACCTTCACGCTGAGTTCGGAGAGAAGTTCTGTGAGTTGATTTCATCATCTTGCGTTTCTTACTTTACTTTACAGTGGGATTAGATATTGATACGAGAGCGTATTTTACAGCAGCGACAATGATGGATGAGAAGCTGACAATTCTTACTTTATTTTGTATGTTAATTTTACCAATAATAATTCTTATGAAGTTAACGTCTCTAACTCTTATTGGTAAGTACAATCATTTCTTACTTTATCTGGTTTTGCCAGTGAAGGTCAACTCTCTTAGAAATGGATTTTGTATTTTGGTTGAGGTTACACGAACCTATAAAACATTCACCTGTTGTTTTATTCTCTCAAAACGTTTGTATTTTTTTTTTGGAGGCCGTTTGATCTGTATTATGTTGCACTTAGTTAATTATTCTTATATAGCTCTTAGTCTAGGGGTAAAAGTGAGACGAAAGATAATGAAATTCGCAGGGAACGGGGCAACCAGT
>Ga0213860_10001070_pt1 | contig 11121 bp, 5 predicted proteins | sample PICome_3_FD_160118 | JGI IMG/M metagenome (GOLD analysis project Ga0213860, IMG submission 160118) | Coastal seawater microbial communities near Pivers Island, North Carolina, United States - PICO550 | ecosystem: Environmental > Aquatic > Marine > Coastal | place: USA: North Carolina | collected...
CACTGAACAAGGTTCATCTGAAACCCCAAAAATGTACCCCACATTCGATGGGTTTTCGCCTCTAAGTACAGTTATGGGCCGTCAAGGACTAGACGTACAAAAACAAAATGTATCGATTTCGATCGTATCTTTACCACGCACATGTAGTACCTAGCCGTCACATCTCAGATGTGATAAAAATAAATATGACGGTCACATATTAGATGTACTAATATACATCCAACATGTAGCGCCCCTAGATGTGTGTTTTTACATCTTATTTCGACGCATCCTAAACCTCATCGACTACACCCATCATGTTGCATACTACATATAATATTTAAAAAATGCTAACAATTTGAACACTACACAAACAAGTTCTAGCGTATACATATCAATTATAAATTGATTGATTTTTTGCCAATAGGTCTATTTTATATAAAAGTATATTGTGATTATATAAGCTATGTCGATGACATAATAATATCGTACTTATCAGGTCACGTAAATTTTTTGTCCGGCACGTAAACGATGTGGTGTGTAACGATGAGAATAAGCGGTTCATATCTTATTTATATATTTGTATGGATAAAGTTAATAAGGATTCATTTTACACATACCCACTTCAACTAATATACAAGAAATACATCGATGATTCAATAGTGTACAAGCTATTTTTACACTCAACATATTGTTCTTAAAACAATTCATCAATGACTTATATTACCACAAACAATCTTTACATTTCACATTTAATACTTGAATAATTACATCGATTACCAATAACACAAGACATTGTCTTACACATCACATAAATGACCTAGATTATGACATAAATGACCTAGATTATATCGCTAGTACCTGTAATCCCCAACAACTGCACAAACGAGAATTTTCGCATTCCCATCGAGCTTACATTATAAAGGCTAATCATCATTGGATTCATCGTCGCTACTAACTTGATCGCCATCGTCTTGATGGCAGGAAGTTCGTGACATGTTCCTTGTAATCCTGTCACCAAAGAGAAAGGCATCAGCTTCTCCAACATCTTCAACCTCAGGGATATCTTCATCGTCCATTTCATCATCAGAGTCAGAGGATCGAGATACAGTTTTCTTAGGGGCATCAGCGACAGTCCAATCGGGCAAAAGTTGGCGAGCCTTTGCCTCCTTGTTCATTAAAGTACGCACATTCTTGGTAAATCCATCGTGTGCTTTGAATTGAGTGAACCAAACAAGCATCTTATTATAGAGCAGCATTCCTTCGCTTCCTGCTGATGGCTGACACCTATTATGCTTATCTCCTGTGAACTTGGGATTGAAAACATATCGATTGCTTCCATTCTTCCCCTTCTTTTCCATCCAGTCTTCATAACAGTTGACATATTGCCATGATTGCCAGGCCAAATCGCTAGATGTTTGGTATTCAAGGAACGATGGGAACTCGTTATTCTCTTCTTTTTCCTTATCTTCAAAGTATAGGGCTAATTGAGCTGATTTCACTTCTTTCATCATCTCTTCCTTGGGGGCTGCATATATACAGTACATCGATAGAAATGTTACAAAGTCTTTGATAAAGGCCTGATCTTTCATTGCGTCATCTACACTTCTGTCGAAGAATTCCAATACAGTCCTCTCCTTTGGTTGATACTTGAAATCATTTTGGAAATGGCTTTCAAGTTCATCGACACCTGATCAATGAGCATTGTTAGTGAAAATTATTCGATAATTAATAATGGAACAACTAGATAAAATACTGACCATTGAATGCGTGTCTCATCGGTTGATGTATTTTGTTCTTGTATTCTGTCATCATGGGTTTCAAGTTAGCAGCTAACACTCTCTGCCACATATCCATTTTTTCCTCGATGGAACAATCCGGCCACCACTTGATATTATTCACAACAATCTGACAAATACTCTTCGATTTTTCCGACCATTTCTTGTAGCCCTTTGGTAGGAATTTAACACGCCTTCCAAGCTCATACTTCAAAAAAGCACGCAGCTCTGACTTCATTTGTCGCACACGAGGATCTTCTACGATGGCTTTTTTCGAACGGACCTTGCCATGTGTGCTGCGTAGCACCTGTAGAGCACGTTCACTCTTCGCCGCCTTCGACAGTGCTTGCTTCAGCTTCTTGTCAAGTTCGGTCAATTGATGCAAGTATTTCTGATTGGATGACATTAGCTGCTTGATCTTATGCTTGTATTTGGTGGTTTTCTTCGATGGAGTTTCTTTTCTATTACTCCTCAGTGATTTATGACTGTCATGAGACTCTTGTGAGGAGTTGTTTGGAGATAGCACTTCTGCGTAGGATTCTGGGTGCGATTCAATGCTGGAATAGCTGCTTTCATCTCCACTCTCTTCACCAGATGAGTAGTTATTAACAGAGCGGCGTGCTTTTTTGACAGATGATTTGGGGATGTGGGCAGGACTTTGGTATGAATCCTCGGCGTTGGTGTTGGCGTCGGGGGTCGCGTCGCGTCGGTGTTTGCGTTGTGTTGCTGTCGTCATGTTTTCTCTTGGTTGCTTTTCGTTTGAGTTGGAGGTTATATTATCATCAGAGGATGGATTTGCTGATGGAGAGTTGAAAAATGAGCTGAAGAGAGACATGATGAGTGCAGGATGTAGTTAAGGAGAGCATGGATGTGTTGTTGGTTTGTTATCGACAAGGCAAAAAGCGGCGCGGCTATGGAATTCACATCTTAAATTCACTAAAACGATATTTCCCGACACTACAGACTACAAACTACCAAATAACCTATACGATTTAGTATGACTCATTGAAATTAAGAGTTGCGGGATCTATGTATTAAAAGATAGTTCTCAGCATTGTTATTAATACGTTTATTCACCTCTGCAATCCGCTCATTATTTTGCCACCAAGAAACGTCGAATTCAAATATCACGAAAACATAAGCCCAGCATTCAGATTGGGTGGAGAAAGGAGAGATGGCTCCTCACAAGAGAAAAAAGGTATACAGCACTACCAAGAATTATACTACTAGGCACAGCAGTGAGCGTAATCAGAGCGTAGTGAAATGCTGTTTTTGCAAGCACCCTCTTCGTGGTGGTTTGATATCAAGGAATAGCCACCAATATCAATGTGCCTCCAACCCAAATAACAAAGTTACAAGTGTAACCACTAGTAACATAGAGAGAACAATACGCAATTACGACGATGGGATTCAATTTCGTGGTCAACACACAGCAGGTGCAGATGTGGGCAAAAGTCTTCGTCATACCAGATCCATAAGGGAAATTGCTCAAGAAAATTCATTCTACGATGACGATGAGAAAAATTATAAGAGTTCAATGGATTTCGATTTAGGGCCGGGGTTAGGGTTAGGGTTAGGGTCTGATTTCAACAACATTGCGCGTCATGACGATGGCAATCCAAGTCACTTTTCATCTTCAAGTAGTGAGGACGATTCTTGGAACGACGATGATTCTATGGAAGAATGTGAATCCGAGCATAGTGTAAATTTTGGCATGGAAAACGAAGAAATTCTAAGTCTTCCATCGAAATTCGTCGAATCATGTTCATTGTACCAAGCAAGAAAGTATCAGCGTCCAAACGATGAATCTATAAATAATCCGCCTGAGAAAGTTCAGTATGACAATGCTTTGACAAATCCCCAAATAGCCCTGGTTGATTTAGCCGATATACTATCGGATAGAACTAAGACAGACAAAAAACTCTTCGATGACATTGCAGGCTGGTCTGCATACTGGGCAAACAAGGATCCAAACATATGGTCCAGCTGGGGGAAGTCAAATACATGGACAAGGAAGAAACTAATCAATAGCCTAACAGCTACATTCAGGTGTGAGAATTTAAAGCCATCGTTTAAAGAGTACACATCCCTCGATGGACGAAGGGTTATAACAGTACCAATTTTCGACTGGCCATCGCAAATAAGAGAATTACTTGACGACAGAAATGTATTTAACAATGAAAATATTATGAAGGGACTCGACAAGAAGACCTGGAGACCACTTCGATCTGCAGATGACATGGAGAATGATCAACACTTTATGATCGATGATAAGGATTCTGGATATTTGTATTGGATGGGAATTGAACAACATTGTCCAGGCGATGAGGAGTGTGATACCACTGAAATTTTACCATTACCTCTCATACTTGCTATCGATAAGTCTCATTACGATCTTCACGGGAACTTGTGTGTTACACCGATTGGATTCAGTTTGGCGATGCTTGATTGTCATACTCAACAGAGAACAGAAGCTTGGAAAATGGGTGCAACAGTTCCAAACTTATCGGTAAAAAAAGGAAGAAACAAGAAACGAAAGAAGGGATCGTCAAAACAAGGTCTTCAAGATATGCACAATATATTAAAAATTGCTTTATCATCGTTAAAAGAAGCCTATGATAACGGAGGAATCATTTGGAAAGGCCGCGATGGAAAGACAAAAATACTGAAGCCATATATACACATGATCATAGGAGACACCGCAGGAAACAACGAATTGTGTGGTCATTATCTTGGGGGGAAGTCACGATGCCTTGTGAAAGACTGCAAGTGTTCCTTCGAAGTTTTACATAAGACTCCACCAAAATGTCACACAATGACATGGAAGGACTTACATGAATGTAATGGTGACGATGCGATGATTTTTCAGAAGTTCGACGAAAAGGGTTTAATCTCTCTGAAGACGTTGTCTGAAATCATCGATGATGAAAAGTTGCAGAAAAGTAACTCTTACCATGACATATCCAATTTTACCGATGGATTGCCTTTGTCTGACCCATACCTCGGCATCATTGGTTTGACACCACAAGAACTTCTCCATGTTATGGAGGCTGGGCTTTACGAACATGTTCCTCTGGCGATAAGAGATGTTATTGGGTTTCGCGATTCAAATGCTGCCGACAAGGAACTGATCGATGAAATATTTGCAGACGTCACTTACTTCATTACAAGAAATTGTGAAAGAGATGTACTCCGCATGGCTAATCGATCGGGGTTTTTCAACCTAACCAAAGTGAATGGTACTGAACGCCACGGGAATTTCTTCGCCTTTGTCATTTCCATGCACACCTCTTATTGTGAAGCAATTATGCGTCCACATTTCGAAAATGTTGGAATTTCCTTCGAGAGAATGAGATTCACCAGTATGTTACTATTGTCATGGGATCGGTTTCTTCTAGACTCGAATGAAAGATGGGAATATGACGATGGAATGTATGGCACCATTTCATTAATGAAACGAATGAAGAAGCATTACCCGAAGCAAGTTAGAGAGAAGTCAAAAGAAATGGGCGATGGAAGTCATGGGTGGCACATAGTGAAGTTTCATGTAATGCAGCAATTGATGGCGAATTGTTTGAAATTTGGATCGGCCAGGACCACCCACGGTAGCAAAGCTGAGAACAACCATAAAACATATGTCAAACAAACTGGTCAACAAACTCAAAGAAGAAGCGAGTCTTTTGCCACACAAATTGCACAGAATTACTACGAAAATGAGGTTCTAAAGAAGGGATTCAACATGGTAAAAAAACATTGCATGCCAACAAGTCATCGACAAAACGAATATCACAGTGAAAAATACAGTGAGGAGAAGAAATTCTACATCGAAGCGGATGAAATTCCCTTGTTCAGCCAGTATGAACCAACAAGCAATTTACCAGATCCATCGATCGAGCGTTTCAAAGAGTGTACGATGAGAGGTAGTTATTCGATGAATATTAAGGTCGATAGGCGTCATCGAATTACTGCCTCTGCACGATGGAAAGATAGAGATAAGGACAAAATTTCTGGCATGGTGCAGCCACATCCAATAATAAAGTATGCCCTTGGGCGTTCAGCGATCAAATTAGCACAGACGATAGGAGTATCAGATGGACAGTCATTTGAGGTTGAGGGATTTACATCGTTAAAAGCACCGATTAATAATGGCGAGAACACTACTTATAATGTAACATTCAAATGCTCACCGATGGAACGTGGGCGCGAATGGTATGATTTCGCATTGATACGAATGCCTAAGACGAAGGAAAAACTGAATGGAGATACCTGTGTTGCTAAAATACTGGGATTTGTGATGTACAAAACCAAAGGTGCTTTAACATTCAAACATATCATGATGGACGATAAGACCAAAGATGAGGTGCTTCAATCGACTGATAAAACCAGGTACATGATTGTCCAATGCGAAGAGGAATTCACAGAATACAAAGACATAACAAAGAGTTTTGTCAAACGAATCAGGCTTCAATCTCATAACCACATTCACATAATTCCAATAGGATGCATCGTGGGGCCATTGCTTGTAGTTCCTGATATTACTGGAAGGGGCGTGGTATCAAAATCATCTTTCATCGTCGCCTCGGGATATCACAAGTGGGGATCATTATTTCGTAATTACTGCAGAAGACTCAGAAATAAGCGTGAGAGTCAACAAAACCATCGAGAGGAGTCGTCAAATGATTCAAACGAAAGCATCAGAGATGATGAAGAGAGTACAAGCAGCGATGATACTGATGTTGCAGATGATGACAACAATGCTGATGATTACGACGATGACGATGACAATTTTGATGAAGCGCTCATGTAGGTAACAATGTCATCACACGATGGAACCAATAGTTAGATGAAAATTAAACCCCCTAACCCTGACCCTAACCCTGGCCCTAATTCGAAATCATTTGAACTATAATGATTTTTCTCATCGAAACTATGTTATGAGTTGTTTTCATTCAAAAAGTCACGATGGAAACAGTACTTGGATGAATATTTAACCCCACAACCCTGACCCTAACCCTGGCCCTAATTCGAAATCATTTGAACTGTTATGATTTTTCTCATCGTTATAACAAGTGGTTATTACACTTCTTACTGTTCCTTTTTTAACTACATATATAATGACCCCAATAATATATCACCCCAAAATGTTCCTTATTCCATCGAAATCAGGTCCTTTTCCTTTTCTTATTACTCGTCCCATCATTGTTTCCTTCCCACTTCCCATCGTATTGCCATGGTTCCACTAACCTATAAGGAGAAGTATGAAGAATCCCATCGAGAAACCAAACCTCACACACTCCATGACATGATCTCCCCATCCAGACCGCCAGCTTATTTTTTTGAGTCTCATAGTTCTCTTCGTCTGCGTTAATAGTCTTGACATAACCAATTCTGTTCGCAAATATATGAAGTTGATTCGCTAGACACTTGATGTAGCCCACGTTGCAACCTAGCTTTCCATCGTCAGGATTGAGCTTCTTCACAGAAACAGCCCAGATGACCCCCCTAATCAAAAAGCAATCCATCGCGTCGATCTTCACGATGTCATTCAGCTTTAGAAACCTTCCACAACCATAATGCCTATGTTCTCTAGGACAATTGATCGTCGTTGGAAAACCCATTTCCTTCACGATAGCTTTCAAGTCTCCATCATCAAAGTCTTCGCCAGATTTCTTTGCTGTCATCATCTGAGGCTGACCAGGGTGGGTAAAGAGAACAAAACACTTTCGAACATTCCAGGCCTGGGGGTTAGACACGTTAGGATCGATGGGAAACGAAGCCAACATCGAATTATCATGAAAGCTTGTTGGATATTCGTGGCAACAGCGGTATTCAGGGATCGATCGTTCCAAGAAATTCGATATCTTTTTGCAAGAAGTTTTATGCTCATCATTGAAGGGGTACTTGAATTTTTCATCGTCGTTTGTGTCAGCATTCTTGAATCCATAAGCCCTAAAACATAGATTTTGTAGAGCTTGCTCACTGGAACGATTATTAACATCGTTGAACTTGTTACCAAAATGGTCGTAATATCTAATGCCCATATACATAGATTTTGAGACCGCATCGATGACCTTCTCGATGAATGGAGCCTTATGATTCCACTTGAGAGCCGAAATAGTGGTTGGACTTCCATCGGATTTCTGCTTGGCAGAAGCATTGCCTGTCTTATTTTTTTTCTTGGATTTCGCAGCGATGAGTTTTTGCCTAAGAAATTCGATGTGACAACCAGCCCCAGATGATTCTTTATCAAAAAGCATCGAGGAAGCATCTCTGCTCACTGCAGCTGCGGGAAAAGCACGTCCCCTCTCATTGGTGTTTTGGCCTGTTAAGGTTCGATGAATAGCACAAGAATGAGTAGGATTATGAAAAGACATATGTTGACAAACATTGATCTCACCGATGGAGAATGTCGGCTTATTTTGCGATTCGGCCAAGATGATTTCCTTCATTTTAAAGTCCACAAAAATGAAATAATCCTGGATGAAGATGATGGCTTTTTGTGTTTCAGGATCGGGCTTGACTGGCAGTTTGAGGCTGGGATTACAATCGATGAGATCCACTATGGACATATCTGGATATTCCTCCTTCAGGTGACAATCATAGTAAACTTGCATCGTGGTCCAATTCATATTGAGGACAGCCTGGAAAATTTTCGCTTTTGGATCCATGCGTTTGACAACTTCATCGCGAATCAAATGAGTAGTGCTCATTCCAGATGGGATGCTGATAATTTTCGAACGAAGGTTTTTGGGAGTGATGCCTGAATCAAGATACAGACGTGCAAACATGTTTACTTCGTCGACTTTCCCCTTGAGGCTAGGGGATATTTCGACAGGAATATTGTCGGCTTTCTTCAAAGCTTCATCGATTGGCAGCTCGTCTGAAACGTTAGCGACGGTATTTTTCTTCGTCTTAGTTTGATGTTTCTCTGCGAGTAGTTGTTTTGGAGTTGGCTTTGGAGTTGGCAAGTAAGGAAGTGTATCATGTCGTGAAACAACGGTCCTCTTCCCATCGAGCGCTTGTTCTCTTTCAAGCAAATCGCGATTTTTCCAGTCAGTAAAATCATGACCCGAATGAAAATATCGATATGTCCCATCGTTGGATTTTTTGTATTCTTCATTGAGGCAATCTTGGAGGTAACAATAATTAATCACAGAATTAGGAGAATGTATCGATGAGAACTGACAGAAAATGAGACTAAAAACATACCTTCAAAGTAGTGATGGAAAGACTTCTGGTCATCGAGTCGAGTCAAGTAGTATTGCATGACCTTGTAATCAACACTATCCCTTGAAATTCCCTGATCTACGAAGGGTTCTTCATCACCTGTAGGATCATGGAAGACAGTTTCGAATTCCCAACCAATATTTTTCTTCGTAAAATCCGTCGCAAGAATCTTCTTTGAACGCTGGAGAAGACAGGCAAATTTCATGCCAGAGTCGATGTATTTGTCAAACATAGTGACGATGGACAATACCTTATCCTCAAATCGATCTAGAACATCCTGACCTAATTCAACTCGATGTTTCTCCAACTCATCAGGCATGGGATAACGATTGTTTTCCTTCTCATAATCATGAATGACAAGATAATTGATCACATCTTTGATGGAATTCCGAAAATATTGCCTGAGATGACGAACCTGACCAATCATACATAGACACTCGATGAATCGATTGGTTGCCCAGTTAAGAAGCTTCGCGACATTGAATGGATATTCATCATAGTTTGCATCGTGTGGAAACACATAGTAGCCGCCATCAAGGAGATCATCGAGAAACTGATGTGCCATATCATAATGAGTCGTATTCAGCTCCCTGCAAGTGAATTTTCGTTCGAGGTATAAAACCTGGAAAGATGGATTTGGTTTCTCTTCGTTTGGTGAGGGCTTTCTGTTCATACTTTTTAGCTTTGGACAATATCCCCCATTTACTTCATCGTGTGATCGTTTGACATAATCAGGATAGTCGATGGATTCACAGCCCGTTGACTCGACATTTGTGAAACCAAATTTCCTGATCTCATCGGGCGTAAAACTGAAGAAACATAGAACAGCTGCATGATTCAAATCCAATGGATTGCCATAAAGCTTCTTGAAGGCTGCACAATTTGGTAGGGCAAGAGCGAAGAGATCATTATCCGTTTCTTCTGATACGCGTTCCTGATTACTATGAAGTTTGTGAAGAGCCAAGCAAGATTTCATCGTAATCTCACAAAAAACATCGTGACGGCCCATGTATCCCATCGCAAGAAATCGTTGAACATGGTCGTAAAATTGTGAGCCATTTTCATCGTAAGGGAAAGAGAATTCTTTATCTTCCCAGTCGCTGTATAGATCTTCAAGAAAATCGTAGCATCGTTTCTGTTTTACACTCAGTTTTGTTTTCTGATCGATGACATCGTCGTTACTGCCACCATCGAATACATTTTCTATCGCGCTGACATCAATCTCCTTGAAGGGTTTTTTTGGGTCAAGCGAGATAGTTCCATCGTCTTTTGGATCTTTTGCTACCTCGCCCTCTTGATCGCTATCGGAGTTTTCGTCTTTTCCATCGTTACTAGATGACGCCTCAGGATTATCAGCTACTGCCACCACATCTCCACTGGCCTTCTGCTGATTAGCTCCCCCATCATCCTTCTCCACCGACACTGAGGCTACATCCCCCTCTGGAGCTCCCTCCACCACTGGAGTTTCCTCCGCCGTCGCTTCATCCTCTCCTCTCCCCGTTGCAGCTGCGTCATCCTCATTTGCCGCTTGCTTCTCTGCACTTTTCTTCTTCCTTTGTTCCCTTCCTCTCGCCCTATCCGCTCTGTCGGGCGACTTCTGATTGTTGCTGGTACTCTGCTTTTTGCTGGTCTTCTTCGTCTTGGTCGTCGCCTCGTCGGTCTCCTCGTCGGTCGCCGCCGCCGCCGCCGCCTCACGCTGCCGCCTCTCGGCCTTCTTCAAACTGGTGGGTTTGGACTTCATGGAAGATGTTGGTGTCTTCAGTATTGGATCAAGGTGTTAATTGAAATTGATGGCTTTTTGGATTTTTTCACAATGTTTATTATGGCGATAGTAAGAGCAAAGAGTGGGGAATGCATCTGATAAGAGGTGATGGGTTTTTGCTGTGAAAGGATATTATGTATTGATTCCCGCGCGAGCTTGTTGTTGAAATTGCAAAAGAACAATCACGTGTCAGTGACGGAACAAAGGTGATGGATTTTGTGTAAAAAAAGATCAATTATACCAATTCCCACGTATAAAACTAATGAATCTTGCACAAACTTCTTGTAAAAGAAAGCGCGTTCATTTCTTGATATCTTTTTGTTTTACAAGACCAAAATATACTAATTCCTCTAAGAAACAAGACGAAATCTCATC
>Ga0213860_10001075_pt1 | contig 11098 bp, 11 predicted proteins | sample PICome_3_FD_160118 | JGI IMG/M metagenome (GOLD analysis project Ga0213860, IMG submission 160118) | Coastal seawater microbial communities near Pivers Island, North Carolina, United States - PICO550 | ecosystem: Environmental > Aquatic > Marine > Coastal | place: USA: North Carolina...
CTTTTCTTTATGATAGATAAATTCTTTGAACACAAGCAGGACAAGGAGTATAAGTTTAGAGGACTTGTTTATCCAAACGAAACTTTTCAAAAGGACTTAGAAAAAGATTCTTATGTGGTGGTGTTGAAAAATGTCATTGAAGAAATAAACAAAGAGCGTGATGATATTCATTGGACAATACTAACATCAAAGCATGTCAAGAGTTTACAATTTGAAAACACAGAACAATTGTTAATAGACCTACCAAGTTATCCAAATAAAATGAGAACTCACTTTGACGCAGATGAAGTTTTAAAAGTTTGTGATTGGAGAAATGAAGACTATGATTTTATATATACTCATTTACCAGAACAAACATTAGCGATAAGTAATGCGTTTAAAAACTCTACCAATATAAATCCAGAAATAGTTGGATACTCACATTGGTTTGAAGTAAAAGAAAATTCTAATTATGACCCAACAATGTTAGCACAAAACTTATTAGGTATATTAGAAATGAAAGAGTGTGGTGTTAATTCTATTTGGTTAAAAGATTTTGTTCTTGATAAAAGTAAGGAACTTTTAAACAATGAACAAGTTAATAGATTAGAAAAGATTATTCAACCACATTATCTTGGTATTGATGATGTTTCGCCAGACCACGACTACGAACCCAAAACAATCTTATTCAATCATAGAGATAATGATTATACAGGTTATAGTTGGTTCGTTGAACAAATGGATAAGTTATATGAAAAACGACAAGACTTTAAAGTATTCACGACATTAACAAATCTTGATAGACCTTATGCTAAAAGAGTTAAGTTATCGAGTAGAGAAGAATATTTAAACTTTGTTCGTAAAATGCATATGGGAGTTGGTTGTTTTAAAACTTATAGTGCTTGGTCAATCAGTACAACAGATGGACTAAGTCAAGGTGTTCCTTATGTATTACCGAATAAACTTTGTTATCCAGAAATGGTTGGTAAGGAGTATCCACTATTGTATGAGGGAGAAAAAGGTTTTATATCAACAATAGAATATATGTTGGACAATCCAAAAGCAAGAGAAGAAGCAAACACATATTTAAAACCTATGTTACCTAACTTTAAGTGGAAAGGTAGAGTTAGTGCTTGGTTTGATGGCTGGTCATTTTTAGACGAACTAAAAGAAATGGGAGATACAGAAGGTTATCAAAGAGTAAGGGAATTTGTTGTTTCAAAAAAATCAACAACTAAAAGTGAGATTACAAAACATTTTGATTGGGGCGTAAGAGTAAAATGGACACCATATAGAAATAGATTAAGAAATGAAAAAAATATAAGATTCACAAAAAATAGATACGAGGTTATTAAAAAATGAAGCAATTAACAGAACAACAAATTACAGATAATTGGAAAGAACTTAGAACAATTATCAACAATACATTTAGTGGAGATAGATTAGAAAAACTAAATAAATTGTATGACGACTTTGAAGACAGAATGGTAGTAGCGCCAGCAAGTGCTAAGAAAGCATTCCACAACGCAATGGTTGGTGGTTATGTAGAACACATACTACACGTTGTAAAGATGTCTCAACAGATTAGAGATGTGTGGGAATCAAATGGAGCTATGATAAATTTTACAAATGAAGAATTAATCTTTGCCGCTCTACATCACGACTTAGGTAAGATTGGAGATTTAGAAGGTAATGATTATTATATAATTCAAGAGAACGATTGGAGAGTAAAGAATATGGGAGAAGTCTATACTCACAATGAAGACATATCATCTTATATGACCGTAACAGATAGAGCATTATTTATTCTACAACATTACGGAATAGAAATGACTGAGTGGGAATATCTTGGATTAAAACTAACAGACGGACTATATGAAGACGCTAATGAAAAATACTTAGCAGGTTATAATCCGGCTTGGAGATTAAAAAGTAATATTGCTTACATCTTACACCAAGCAGATATGATGGCAACACATACCGAATACGATGAGTGGCATCGTGAAGATAAGAAAGAATCTGCTAAGGTTCAGAAGTCAGTAAACAATATTAAAGAAGCAGTTAACAATGAAGTTAAAGAAAAGTTCAATACCAAAACCACAGACGCTAAGGACATCTTTAACGAACTATTTGGAGAACCAAAAAAATGATAGGATATATAATATTAGGAATAATTTCCTTGACATTAAGTTATGTTGTGTTTAACTTAACAAGAAAAGTAGAACGATTAGAAACTTGGGTTGAAGATTATGCACAAAGAATACAAGATACTAAACAAGTTTTAGATGAGTTAGATAACAAAGGAACATTTAAAGCTGATGATGAAATCGGTGTAGTGTTCACAGCAATCAAAGAAGCAGTAGACGAGATAAACGAAATAACAGAAACGGAGTTATAATGCCGAGAAAAGCAAAAAAAGGTTCACCAAGATATTACTTCCACCAAGGAACAGAAGACGCAATCATCAGACATAATAAAGAAGAGCGTTCACATATGAGAGAACGAATTTACAATGAACACATTAGAGTTCCATTTGAAAAGTTAGCAGAAAATATTATCCATACATTTAAGTTTTATTACTTTGATGTTCCGAGTGAAGATGTTAAACACGAGGTAGTAAGTTTCTTATATATGAATATGCATAAGTTCACAGAAGGTAAAGGAAAGGCATTTAGTTATTTCAGTATCGTTGCTAAAAATTATCTTATTCTACACAACAATAACAATTATAAAAAACTTAAACAACACGAGGGTGAAGAAGTTACTGATTACAAAAGAGATGCTATGTGGGAAACCAATAGAGCAGATGTTTTGGAAGGACAGAAAGAATATATGGATTTGTTTGTAGACTATTGGTCTAACAATCTAACTACCGTGTTTAAAAGAAAACAAGATATAGATGTTGCTAACTCAGTATTGTATCTAATGGAACAAAGAAAAAATATTGAGAACTTCAATAAAAAAGCATTATATATTTTGATTAGAGAAATGACAGGTAGTAATACTCAACACATTACTCGTGTTATAAATGTTTTGAAAAAACATCACGTCAATTTACAAAAGAATTATCTGGCGACTGGAAGTATAGAAACTAAATATACTGGAAGTTGGGATATATTATAGTGTAACAACGGGCGATATTTCTACCGCCCGTTAATTCCACCTTTATTTGTTGAGTAATCCTAATATAATTATTAGTGAAATAAATCCAGCAAATCCTGCTTCACCGAAGCTATTTACTAAACTTACTAAATTACCAACAACATCAATACCTAAGAATCCCCCTACAAATACTAATTGTACAAGAACACCTAAGCCAACTATGTGAAGTAGTAAATCTTTAATTCCACTTACTGCTTCCATAATCATTTTCATTGTGTCTTTCATTTTAGTTTCCCCCTTTAAATGAACAAAAATCGGATTTAGCCCGACTTCGTATAATAATTATAATCAAATATTGAAAAAATCAATGAGTATATAAATATATATTCCTATTTTTTAACATTTAACTATTTATTGTTAGGTAAAAAGTATGGCAAACGATTACGAAATATTCAAGGGAAAAACCCTATCAGATGTCTTTAAAGACATATACGATAATTCTCACACCAATAAAAAACAATTAGAAGTATTGATGAAAGAGGTGGTAGGATTTATCAAGGACGGAGATACAGCCGTTCAGATTATTCCTATGCTAAAAGAGTATTTAGAAATTAATGTCAAGAACGACGAACAACTTGTTAAGTTGGCAACTATCGTTCAAAGAATTACAGCAGCAGAAAAAAGAGTATCGGATAGTGGAGATGAGTTTGGTTTATCAGAAAACGAAAAGAAACAACTTATGGACGCAATAGAATCTGATGTTCAAGAGTTACAAATCAAAAAAGACGAAATAGAAAGTTCAATAAGTAAGGAAAACTAATGGCTTGGCACAAACCAAAACCAGCTGATTCTGGTGGTGGTGAAAACACATCTTTTGATAATGAAATACTTACAAGAGAGGGTTTAAAAACCATATCTAAACAATTAGCTTCGGCAGATGAGTTTAATGAACTCGAGGTGTTTGAAGTTATGGATATATATCGTGATGAGGGAAATCCAAAAATTTCTTCACCTGGTGAAGTGATTGGTAGATATTTACACTCAGAAATTGATGATAGTGTTAAAGACCTTTTTACATTTAAACCATTAAATTCAAATATTTTACAACAACCTATTGTTGGCGAATTATGGTTAGGTATCAATCTTGAAGGTAGAAGATATTATATTGGACAAGTCAATGAAGATGTTAATGATGTAAACTTTGAACAATTTAACGAAAGTAGTCCAGGTGGAAAAGAAAACAATGATACGCCAAAAGTATCTGACGCAGTTTTAAATAGTAATAAAAATGTAGAAGATTATACACAAGGTAATTATTTTGAGGATACTAATCCAACTAAATTAATTCCTTTTGAAGGCGATACTATAATACAAGGTAGATTTGGTAATACGATAAGATTAGGTAGTAATCAAGAAGATTTAGAAAAAGATGAATATGTAGACTCACCTAACATTAAAATAGTTGCAGGAACATCAGGTGCAGAAGAAAATTTAGAAACAGATTTATCATCACTTTATTTAACAACAGGTGAGTATGTTGATTATTCAGAACCTTCTTTAGCTTTTATTGAAAGAGATTATGACTTACCACAATTAGTTGGAGATTCAGATAGAATTGTATTGAATGCTAAATCAGATGTCGTCGCAGTTTTTGCACAAAAAGATATAAGACTAAATTCTATTGACGGAGATGTTTTAATACAAGCAAAGGATAAAATAGAATTCAAACCTGAAAGTAGTCAAATCATAAACAACATATTAAATGGTGGTATGATTTTAAATAAAACAAAAGATGGAATACCATTTCCAAAATTAGATATAGTTGGATTTTTAAAACAAGTTACAGGAATACAAAAAATGTTTCAAGCGATGATAGTTGGTATTCCTAAATTATCAAATCCAGTTACATTACCATCTGGCGTAAAAGATATTGTTAAAGGATTGAAAGGTGCACAACAATTTGTAGATGCTACTATTAATTTAGAATTTTTAAGTCAATACATAATGGAAACAAAAACCATAGAAGAGATAAAAGCGGTTTTACCGATACCGGCTGGATTTGGTGGTATCATTGATGATATAGTAAATATCACAGACGAACAAATTAAAAAATTAGAAGAATTAGAAAAGTCAGTTGGAGAACAAATACAAAAAGCAACTGAATTACAAAACTCATTATCACAATTACCACCAGATGTAGATAATGTTAAAAACTTATTAGATGACGGAAGTTTTGATAGTTTTGATGGTGTAGCAGATTTAAGAAGTGTACTTGGTGATAATCCAAGTGATAAAGAATTAGAAAGATATATTAACAATGGTGGATTAAGTAGTTTTGAAAACCAAGTTTCAAACTTGAATAGTGTTGTCGGTTCAGCTGACACAGCAAGGTCATATAAAAATTTATTTAAAGCAGCAAGGAGTTAAAAATGGACAAAAATAAATTAAGAAATATTATTGAATTAGTTGTTCGCAAAGAAGTCAAAAAACAACTGAGTGAGATATTTATTAATGAAGAAAAAGAAATCAATTTAGCAGAAACGATTTCAAAACCTAAACCTAAAAAGGTTATCAGTAAACCAAAAAAACAATACACTAAAAACACAGCGTTAAACGAAGTATTGAACAACACCAAACCATTAGGTAGTCAAGAACAAGAAGACTATCCAACATTGGGCGGTGGTGTTTTAGGTTCTGACAATATGGCAGAAGTTTTAGGATACGGAGATTTAGGTATGGGTAGTAATAAAGAAAGAGCACGAGAAGTCGGTGCAGTTGAAACAATCAAGAAACAAGGTGTCAATGTAGACGCAGTTCCTGAAGATGTTGTAAACGCATTAACTCGTGATTATTCTGGACTTATGAAAGCAATGGATAACAAGAAAAAAGGCGAAGGTAATTACAGACCATAATGGCTAGAAGTGTAAGAGAAATAGACAGAAATGACGACAAGTATGTTGGTATTAGATTTCCATTAGGATATAGTCCTGAGGGGTTTTTCTTTAGAACAAAAACCGTATTAGAACAATCAAAAGCTAATCTAAGAAATTTATTATTAACAACACCCGGCGAAAGAATATTTCAGCCCAATTTTGGAAGTCGTTTAAAAAATATTGTCTTTGAACAAGGACAAGATATTCCTAATAGAATTGAGGAAACTATTCGTTCGTCAGTTGATAATTTTCTGCCTTATATTAATATTATAAATGTATTTACTATACAAGAACAAAATCAAGTCAATGTTCAGGTTGAATTTTCAGTTCCTTTAAATCCAGACACCATAGAAAGATTAAACTTTGACTTTAGAATTGGAGACTAATAATGGCCGATTACGGAACAAATAAAAAAACATTATCTAAGGAAGTAAATTATCTCGGTAGAGATTTTACAGACATTAGAGAAAATCTAATTGAGTTTGCAAAAACATATTTCCCAAACCAATACAATGATTTTAATGAAGCATCACCAGGTATGATGTTTGTTGAAATGGCTGCTTATGTTGGGGATACATTAAATTATTATGTTGATAATCAATTTAGAGAAACACTTATTCAATTCGCAGAAGAAAGAAAAAATGTATTAGCGATTGCACAATCTTACGGATACAAACCAAGATTAGCAACACCTGCTACGGTAGAATTAACTTTTAGTATTGATGTTCCAGCGTTAGCAGTAGACGCAAATAATTATAAACCTGATTTAGATTTTGCAGGAAAAATTGAAGCAAACTCTACCGTGATAGCAAATAACGGAACGGAGTTTACTATATTAGATGATGTTGATTTCAAAGTATCAAGTTCATTAGACCTAATGGAAGTAAAAGCACTACAACCTTCATCAGGCGATATACCTACTCATTTTAGATTAACTAAAAAAGGTTTAGGACAATCAGGTATTAGAGAAGAAGAGGATTTCATATTTGCTAATGCAAAAGAGTTTGACAAGATTGTTTTATCTAATGATAAGGTTACTTCTATTGTAAGTGTTATTGATAGTGAAAATAACAAATATCACGAAGTTCCATTTTTAGCACAAGATACAGTTTTTGAAGATGAAGAAAACTCATCACTTAATGACCCTGAATTATCTTCATTTAAAAATGATACACCTTATTTATTAAAACTTATCAAAACAGCAAGAAGATTTACAACAAGAGTTCGTGAAGATAATAAAATGGAATTACGATTTGGTTCAGGTGTTAGTGATAATGCAGACGAAGAATTAATTCCAAATCCAGATAATGTTGGTTCACGATTAGGACTTGGTGTATCAAGATTAGATGAAAGTTTTGACCCAAGTAATTTCTTAAAAACAAGAACATTTGGATTAGCACCAAGTAATACGACACTTACCGTGACTTATAATTATGGTGGTGCAGTTGAACATAATGTTGCTTCAAATACCATTCAATCATTTAACAGATTAACTTATACAAATTCTACAATAGGATTGGATAGTGATACATTAAGTGCGGTAGAAGCAAGTCTTGTGGTAAACAACGATGACCCTGCTTCAGGAGGTGCTTCAACAGAAACCATTACAGAAATAAAACAAAACGCATCTGCATATTTTAATTCACAAAATAGAGCAGTTACAAAAACTGACTACATCACAAGAGTTTATTCTTTACCGCACAAATATGGTAATGTAGCAAAAGCATTTATTGTTCAAGATGAACAATTAGAAGCACAAGGACAATTAGTAATTAATGATGGAATAGTTACCGATACAAGAGGTCAATCAACTGAGGTTAAAAACCCATTAGCACTAAATATGTATTTATTAGGATACAATAGTGATAATCATTTGGTTAGAATTAATAGAGCGGTTAAACAAAATGTTAAAACATATCTATCTCAATATAGATTATTAACAGACGCTATCAACATTAAAGACGGATACATTATTAACTTTGGTGTAAAATATAATATTATTACTAAACGAGGATATAATAAAAATGATGTCTTGTTTAGAACGATACAAAAAGTTAAAGACTTCTTCAATATACAGAAATGGCAAATGAATCAACCGATTGTGTTGAGTGATTTAGCATATCAGATTTCTACTTGTGAAGGAGTTGTGTCATTAGTTCCACCAGAAACTAATAATCCTAATAAAGAATTAATATTAATCGAAAATAAATTTGAATCAGGTCTTGGATATAGTGGTAATGTTTATGATATGAATTCCGCAACAAAAGACGGAATTGTATATCCATCATTAGACCCAAGTATATTTGAATTGAAATATCCAAATTCAGATATTGAAGCAAGAGTAGTGGGAGATAGATAATGCATTATTTTGAATTTGGTAAAAGAGATACAACACTTTATTCAGGTGGAACAACCGCATCAAGAAATACAGGTTTAGATGAAATATTAGAAATTAATAAAGTTGTAAACAATAATGGTACGGTAGGAAATGTTTCAAGAATATTAATTGACTTTGATTTATCCTACATATCAAAATCTATACAAGACGGAAAAATACCTTCCACAGCAAAATATTATTTAAATTTATATGACGCAACTTCTGATGAACTTGAAGCAGAACAACCATTACATATTTATATGGTTAGTGGTAGTTGGAAACAAGGTTCAGGTAAACTTGACCACGACCCCGTAACAGACAACGGAGCGAGTTATCAATATAGAAACCACGAGGCGAAAACACCTTGGGTAACAGGTTCAGTATTGACTGACGGAGGTGCTTGGTTTACAGCAAGTATTGACGGACAATATGAAGTGTCATCATCATACAACTTAACATTTGATAAAAAAGATGTTAGAGCAGATGTTACTGACTTGGTAAATAATTTTATTTATTCATCATCAGATTACCCGAACAACGGTTTTATTGTTAAGAGAGAAGATAGTGGTTCTTATGGAGACCACCCGAGTTCATCTATGTTTGACTTCAATACAGGTCAAGAGGGAGATAGTAGTCGTTTAGGAAACTTACAATATTTCTCAAGAGAAACTCACACAATCTATCCACCTAAATTAGAAGTAGAGTGGGACGATAGTTCTTGGTCAACAGGTAGTTTATCAGCTCTAAGTGCTTCTGACTTAGATAGATTAAAAGTTTATTTTAAAAATTTTAGAACAGAATATAAGGAAAAATCAATCGTTAAATTTAGAGTAGTGGGTAGAGAACTTTACCCTTCATCAAGTTTTGACACCACGCCAGCAGAACTTACTGTAAAATATTTACCAAGTAGTTCAGTAGAATATGAAGTAAGAGACGCTGACACAGAAGAAGTAATTATTCCATTTGGTAGTGGTTCACGAATTAGTTGTGATTCAGACGGAAACTTCTTCCGAGTTCAAATGAACGGATTTCAATCAGAAAGAAATTATCGTTTTTGTATCAAGGTAGTAAGTGGTAGTGGAACTACTGATGAACAAATAAATTATTATGATGACGACTTTGAATTTAGAGTAGTGAGGTAAACAAATGCCATACTTACCAAGTGAAGCAGCAAAAAAATCTAAACTATATAACAACATCATTAATGGTGCTGAAATAGAATATCAAAACGAAATAGAATTTTTAAAACAACAACAACAAATTTCTGCTTCGTTAGATTCTAATACACCACTAAGAGATGAAGATGGATTCTTAGTGTCGTTTGAATCAGAAGAAGTTGGTGTAGCATTAGAAGAACAATTTGAAGAAGTTCGTTTAGAAAACGCTCAATATTTTTTTGAAGGAGAAATAGATAACGAGTTTACATATTACTTTCAACCAGAAGAAGACCCTGATGAAGATGACGAAGAAGACGATAATTCAGATGAAGATATTACAGATGAAGAAATAGATTTTCAAATGACAAAACGAGATAATTTAATTCAAGTTATAAATGTTTACTTTGAAGAAGAAAATACACCCGATATATCAACATCTAAACTACATAGTAAACTTAACGAATTTTTTAAAGTTGAAGGTAAAAAAGGTGGTAAGAATGCAGAAGGTTGGGAAGCATTTAGACAAGATAAAATTAAAGTAGAAAAGTTTAGAAGAAAAGGTAAAAAGAAAAGATTAGGTGGAAGTGGTAGACCAAGAGCTAATTATCGAGATTTAAAAAGAGACTTAGATGGATTCCACTATGATGATGTAATTAACAAACAATTGTATCATACAAACGAGGGTCAAAGAATTTGGTTAGAATTAGGTTTTCCATACCAGAGAGATGAAAAATAATGGCATTAGAATACGGATTTACACAACAAGAAAGAAACCAATACTTTAATCCTGAAAAGGTTTATAGTAGTTGGGGTAGAGATTTTTTAAATGACTTTATGGTCTTGTATGTTTATGACTTAGAAGGTAATTTCCTTATTAGTAAAATTATGGGATTAGATGAAGTCAACTTAGAAAACGATGGAGATTTTATCGACATAAATATTGGTCAACATCTGCGAGATTTGGGTTTTAGTGAAGGCGAATATTCCATTACATATAAATTTCTTAGAAGATTAGCAGGTAGAGAGTCAACACAATTTGTAGATTCAAAAGGATTAATTTATGACCAAGAAGTTGAAAGAGATGTTGTTGACGGAGAAGTAAAATTCTTTAAAGCAAAAGGAGATGAATCAGATAAGTCAGAAAGAGAAGAAGTGTTTATCAAAGAAATGAAATATCAACTTGTAGAAACATCACCAGATAGAACAGAATTTATCTTACAAGTTGATGATAAAATAAAGAATGCAGAATATAGATATGACTTTATTGAAATGGGTGAAATGATACAATATAATCCAGTAAGAAAAAATAATCGTGGTTTAATTAAATTCGATACAAAAGACCCGCATGTATTAGAGTTTGACATTGACACACAAGATAGAGGGTTTACACAAAATATGGTAGGTGGACAAATCATCATACCGAATTTATATAAGGTTGACGGAGATGAAGATACAGACAATAGTGATGTTGTAGATGATGACGATGATGATACACCATATCTACAAGGACTTCTTGATGACGGAGCAGCATCAGATTTTCTTACAGACGG
>Ga0213860_10001076_pt1 | contig 11096 bp, 13 predicted proteins | sample PICome_3_FD_160118 | JGI IMG/M metagenome (GOLD analysis project Ga0213860, IMG submission 160118) | Coastal seawater microbial communities near Pivers Island, North Carolina, United States - PICO550 | ecosystem: Environmental > Aquatic > Marine > Coastal | place: USA: North Carolina...
AGCTCGTGCCGATTATTGAGGCTACTGCAATTAAAAACTTTTTTATAATCACTTCTGTTGTCCCCTATTTTGTTGTTAGAAGACCGCGATTAAAGAGCGGTCAAAATCAACCTACGTTGGGGAGGCTGGGGCTTCAATGAATGAAAAGGTAAATTAAGAGCTAAGTGACAAAAGTGACTTGGACTCATTTTCGAGGGCGGTTTTCAAACATCCGAATGAGGCACACTAACCACCCTCTAATGTATCTGGCAGGTAACTACTGCTATCGGATAGATGCTATGGCCTCCCCCCACCGGGAGGGGGTGACCGGGTGAAGTGTAGGAAAAGCCTCTCAACTATCGTCTCGTGAGAGGAGAATCATCCTTATTATCGCTTTGAAAAAATAACCATAAACAACCGTGAGTATGGCAACTGCTGTAGCCGGCCCTAAGGCGCTCATATCGGAAATGTTGCCCGCGATAATTACAAAGCCATATAACGTTCCAAGCCAACCACTGAAAACTGCGCCCTCCGAAGCCGCTTCAAGTCGTTGGTTCGAGAAATAGCTCCCCGTGGAACTGATACCAAAGCAAAGTGCTCCCCCCATCACAATTATGAAAGACGCTAGGTCAATGAACCCCGGTAGATTTTCCAAAATAGCTAACCACGTAAGTGCGCAAAATATAATGATGCCGAGCAATACGTTAATTTTCATTTGTTACCCTCGACATATTCGCGGATAGAGTTACTTTCCATCATCGTTCCCCTTTTCAACTTTCTCGCGCTCGCTAACAGACAAAATAAGTAGAATCATCGCAACAAACGGAGAGAAGAGCCTAAAATTCTCCCAGTGTGAGAAGGGATAACCGAGACCACCGAAGAGATCATCCCCGATATCCCAGATCATCAAGACACTTATCACAGCACATAAGGCAAAGTAGATCTGAGATTTGTTGATCATGAAGCCTCTCTTCTCATCACGCTTTGACCTTCGCACTTAGTAAAAATTAGTAAGAAATTTGGATATTGCAAGCCTGTAGTTTTGAATGCAAAAGCATATGCGGTATGTCTCTGGTATTGATTGTTAGTGAGTGGCGAAGAAATAGGCGCAAGTTAAAAGAGGCGATTGTATGATGTTGCCCGTAGTGACCTTTGAGATCTATCGTCCTTCGCTAGTAAGTAAACGCAAGTTCGGGGAGTGATCTTGGATCAGCTCAAGAAAATTGCTTATTGGATTTCTGGTCTTCTAATTATTGCCGGACTTTTATGGCGTTTTTTTATGGGCCGTCTGATAACTTCAACCGACATTGTATCTACGGGATAACCCCAGAATTCATTTATTGGGTGATCCTAAGTAGCACTGTAGGAGGTACATTTTTGGCCTGGTACGGCGATGTTCGAAAATGGGATTCAGAAACCAAGGACAAAATAATCTGGAGCTCAGGCTTATCTTTAACCATAACCGTACCGCTCACGCTCTTTTTTAGCTTTGCTATGTGGTTTTGCGGCGATGATCCGAGATATCGCGAGGAAGACTTAAGCCACGTTTGGGATAAGTCAGCATATGAAATGCATGTAGATCCGCAGGTGCCTACACCAAAAATTATTACCCAATGATTTTATTGAATTTTTCGCTTAAACATCGTCTTTATAGGGGTTCAGGATATTGGCGCGTTGGTTTTTTTGCTCATTTGCATGTCGCTGATCATATTGGCCTCTAACACGTGAAGGTGCATCGAGGTGTCGTTGGTGCGCGCATGATATGAGCTCAGGAGTAGCAGTTGCAGAGGAGGCTTACTAAATTGTGTCAGATGGACTGAAAGCGAGATGTTATCGAAGACCGCTTTGTTTATTGCGGTGTTTCAAAAGGTACTCGTTCATTAGAGACAATAGTATTCCCAAAAAACCGTCCTCCCAACGGTTCTAGGTTAAACACTGAACCTGTACAGATTCAGATCGATGTAAACCCCCTAATAACACGCGCCCGTACACAGGAGGTAAGTCATGTGGAAGTAGGTTTAAGTGAGATTCTTCAAAGGTTCTTGGCTGATTTTACTGTTGTTACAAGCGTGTGGTGGATCTGGTAATTCACCTGATGCAACCAACGGATTGGTGGTTACCAACACAAATACGACAGTTGCTCAACTGAGCGAAACCCGTCTTTTTTGGGGGGATGGTGATTCGCAATTCGGTGTTCTACACATGCCTGGAGACATCTCAACACCATTACCAACTATTTTAATGATTCATGGTGGATGCTGGTCATCACCCTACACGTACAATTTACAAACACCGCTATCTAGAGAACTTGCTCAGCGGGGATACGCAGTTTGGAATATAGAATTTAGAAGACTGGGTAATGGTGGTGCCTGGCCGGTCACTTTTGAGGATGTCGCCGCCGCGAGCGATTACCTACGGCGATTGGTTAGTGACTACGGATACCGGCTGGATCTTGATCGAGTCACAGCAATTGGCCATAGCTCTGGCGGACATTTGGCTCTTTGGATAACCAGCTCTAGAGGTCTTGATCAAGACAGTGCCTTATATCGCCCCAATCCTATATTCGTTCGAGGCGTTGTTCCGATCGCTCCTGTTGTGGATCTGGAATCGCCTGTTTGTATCTCTTCTATTGCTGACCTAATCGGGACTGGTAATCTGGATGATGATGGTTTAGTCCGCCGCTTGCGGGAAACCTCGCCAATAGACATGCTGCCAAGTGGCGTGGCGAGCATCATAATTAGTGGAGAGTACGATGCTGTTGCGCCACCAGCGATCACACAACCCTACATTGACGCGGCGTTAAATGCTGGCGACCTCAGTGAACACATTATTTTGAACGGGGCCGATCATTTTGATGTCATCAATCCAGATTTTCTTGATATGAACTTGCTTACCGATGCTATCGACCAGGTTCAGGAGCGCACAAACCTGCCGCGCTGAGCTCCCATTAATGAACAGCCAAAGATCTGAGTGATATTTTCTATCGGCATGGTGCAAGGCCGCGGGGCCGCTGGTATGACCACCTAAAGAGCGTATATTCTCGGTGAAGTCACGTAATTGCAACGGTGGAATCAAAAAAATGAACGGTCTTCACGCATGGCGTCAAGTGACTTCAGCAGTACCAATTGATCTAAACCTGTCATTCCTCTTTTGAAATCCCCTCTATCACCGTACACGCGCCAGCGCGACAATGACCAAATGATTTGCTTTTCGAGGCTGACCTGTTCGGCCTTTAGCAACCTGTACCCAAGCTCTGAGTGCATCATTGTTTTACCGCACCACTTGGTTAAGGCTGAATTGTCACGGTAGCACTTCTTGTCAGCTAAAACATAATTAATGTCGCGACTGTCGCATTTGCCTGGGATTTGATCCAAGCGGGCCCATAGCATCCACCTCTTTGACTACCTCTGACTGTACGCTAGAGCAAAGTACCAAGCAGGATCGTCGATCGACCGATAACACCCAAGGGCAATGTCTCGGGTAAAGTACTAAATAACAGCAATAAGGAGCCACCTGCAGCCACGACTGATATTTCCTCCTTTCCCAGTCTTGGAATTTTGGGAGAAGAAACCAGACTATCATCACCATAGGGTGCTTCCGATTGCGACGCCTGATCAGATGCGCTTAGCGGAATGTGCTCCTTCGCCTGACGTTTATCAACGCTATTCACAAATGGCTTTGCGGCAGAAGGCTTTGGTACATCGGACTTGGCACCGGCGGGCTTAGTGGTGAACCGAAAGTTAAAACCCATCACTAACCCCAATTACACTAGACAACGATCCGTCGATCATCGCTTTGCTCTGTGACCAAAACAGCGCCCCAGCTCCGTGACTCTGCTTCGCTAACCTGCCAACCCAAAAGCTCCACTTGATGTTGGTGGTGCTGAAGCACCGCGCGACAATCGCCGATACCCGTAGCATAGGTCCCAAGTAATTCCTCGCCTTAATGAATACCCCCGCTATACGGTCCCGCAATAGCATTTTCGGAACGAGATAAACTAGCAATCATCAACAGGCTGACGAACAGCGTGTCTTTGATGTTGGAAATCATGTGTTGCACTCCTGTTTAAACAACGTAGCGAGGCGCAGCCAGCCAACAGCCTCTGCACCCGAATAGCGACAGTCATTTTCTTTTTCAGGAGTGAGTAAAGTTTACTAGAGGCGGCCTCTTTTTAACGATAGCGCGCATTACTGGCAAAGAAACACGCGACACCCTCTAAGGGATATCGGCCAATCGAAACACAATCGGCACAGCCTGTCTGGCGAATACCGATCACCAGGCCTCTTTGTAAGGCCTCAGATCGAGTTCATGCGTCCATGCGGAGGCGGGCTGAGTATGCAGCGCCCAAAAAGCCTCAGCGATCGCATCGGGATCTAATGCACCATCATCACCGAGCGACTCCAAATAGTCCGCAAAGTGCCCGCGCACAATATCGCCATTAACCACGCCGTCGATGATGACGTGGGCAACATGGACACCCTGAGGTCCGTATTCTCGCGCGAGCGCTTGAGCAAGATTTCGAAGTCCTGCCTTCGCCACCGCAAAATGCGCGAAGTTCGGACGGCCCCGAAGAGACGCGGAGGCGCCAGTGAAGAAAAGCGACCCTCGGCCTTGGTTGGACAAAATAGGGAGAGCTAGGCGGGCTGTCAAAAAGGCGCCGTAGCAACCAATTCGCCAAAACTCATCGAACTGACTTGGCGTGAGCTCCGAAAACTTAATAGGAAAATTACTGCCCGCGTTGTAGATGACACCAGCCAACGGATACTCACTATCTGCAACCACCTCAAACAAGATCGACTGATCATCCTGCGATGTTACGTCAGCGACTAACGCCTCTGCAGAACCGCCCTCGCTGGCGATGCAGTCAACGATGTCAGTCAGCTTGGACTGCGTTCTTCCAGCAACGATCACATGAAACCCCCGACGGGCGAACAGTCGAGAAATGGCACCACCAATACCTGAAATTGCTCCCGCACCGACCACCAAAACCGTTTCATTCATCGTCAAGCCCTCCAATGCGTTGCAGCTAAAATGTACAGCATGAACCAACCATCCTATCGAGAAAGCTGGAGTCTGTCGTCCAGCCCATCCTCAACGATCAAAAGGTCACAAATCATTCGAAACTCAAGATAAGCAATCAGGAAAATGACGCATGCGAGCGGTCTACCTGGCACAAAAAAGGGGCCCTTGGGCCCCTTTTTGTTACAGCTACTTTACCGATGATTAGAGTGAGTACTTCAAACGTACGAAGTAGCTACGTCCAAACAACCGGAATGTTGATGGATCGGTATTGGCATTGAATCCTGCATCGATGTAGGGAGGTGCCTCATCGGTGAAGTTCGTAATGCCAACAGAGATCAGACCGTTTCGATCTTCACCCATACGGTAATCCACGATCAGGTCATGGTACATCTCAGCATCCAAGTCCTGGACGTATCCAGTCAAGAACGAGAACGTTGTATCAGCTTCCATGCCACCGATGTACTCACCGAGGTAGGTCACACCCAAGCGATCTCTGCTCCAACCCAATGTGATGTTAGCTTTGTCTTCCGCGAACGATGAGCCTGTGTAAAGGCCGACCAAGTCGCTTGTGCTATCACCTGGGAAGCTCTGCAGGTCGTAGTTAAGGTTACGTGACCACAAGACGGTACCGCGGAAATCGCCGTAGCCAGTTGACATGCTACCTTCAACCTGGAAGTCAACGCCGCTAAGCTCGTACTTCGCTGCGTTGTACTTCGAGTTGATGACGTAGTCGATATTGTAGTTGTCACGACGCTTAACGAAGTTACAAGAACCTTGAACACCTCGAACATAGCAGTCATTTAGTACGTACTGAGCACCCAGTCGAGTGATCGCATCTTCCAGTTCTACCTGCCAGTAGTCAGCAGTGAAGGACATTTCAAGATCGCCAAACGTTGGCCGATACACGATACCGAACGTGGCCGTCTCACCAGTCTCTGCCTTCAGATCGGGGTTACCACCGACCTTGGTCAGGATCTGCGTGTCAAGCTGCTCTGACTGTTGTGCACAACCGGCAGCAGGAGTATCAGACGCGCAAGGGTCCTGAGCTGTCGGGAAAGAGTCAGACTCTCCACCGAACAGATCTACCACGGTAGGCGCTCTAAATACCTCGCCCCAGGTACCGCGAATCGCAAGATCATCGGTGATATCCCAGCGTAAACCGACCTTGGAAGTAGTGTCAGAGCCATAGGTAGAGAAGTCATCATAGCGAGCACCGAATGACGCTTCGATGTTATCCGCAAGTGGTGCAATTGCTTCAACAAAGAAACTACTCACGCGGTAGCTACCGTCGGTTGACAGTCCCTTGTTACCGGTCACGTTGTTGTTCTGCTTCGCTGAGTCAAGCGAAAGTGTATACGCCTCTTCACGGAACTCAAAACCACCAGCCCACAAGAGCTCACCACCGGGCAACTCCATAGCCGAACCAGAAATCGAACCACCCAACTGATCTAGATCGTAGCGGGTTGTATCGATCATCTGAACGGATACGTAGTCGATCATCTCTTGTGTAACCGAGTAAGGACCACCAAAGAAGTTAAACGGTACACACCCATCAATGACCGTAGTGTAGGTCCCGTCGGTGTAACACTCAGGGTTACCGTCGCCGTCTTTGTCAGCAGATGGGCCCATCGCATTAGCCAGGTTTGTACCAATAAACTGACCGAGGTCATCGTACTTACCTGTGCGGCGTCCTGAGTTGTAGTAGAGCTCCCATGACATATCGTCAAGAGTTCCCGTCAACGTCATATCGAACTGCAACTGACTGATGTTCTGCTCAAAACGACGAGTGGTCTCAACCATACGGCGACGAGCATCACTCACTGGAACACCGGCCAGACCCCCAACATTTGCAAGGGGATCACCATTTTCGTCTACGGTCCAACTAGGTGCTGCACCCAAGCCAATAGAGTTAATAGCCTGCACCAGGTAGTAGTTGTCTGGACTAATACCAGCATATGACGACACAGACGGGGTCACTACACCAGTGGTACTGTTTGTTCGAGTACCAATAGTGCCGTTACCGTCAAGGTCAAAGTTGGCTACGATCTCTGGGTTCCAAGTTCCTTGGTAAGAGGGATCGGTCGGGCTGTTGAAAGGCAGCGGCGCCAACTCCTGAGATGAAATACGATCGTTCATACGGAAGTTCGCTTTGAACTCTATATCATCTGTTAAATCCATTCGCATTGAACCGAAGACGTTTGTCTTCTCGTAAGGCGTTTGAATGTAGTTGACAGGGTTGTAGTTATAAGAACGCCCATCGTAAGGAACCACGCCCGCACCCTCGTTCATGTACGTGCCGTAGCCACTGAAGTTCAAGCGCGCTTCAGGAATACGTGAGCTGCCCCAGAAGAAACAATCCGTTTCAGGAGAACCCGCCAACTCACAGCCACCGGGATAAATAACGGTAGGTACCTGGAAGAAGCCCCAAGGCGCATCTGCCTGATAGGCTGGGTTTTGGTCAACGTATTCGACACCGAATGCAACGTGACCCTCGTCGAAGGCTTTACCAACGAGCATAGACATCGAGCGCTGATCGCCATCGTCCATGTCAAAGCCATCAGCAGTCAATACTTCGAACTCAACGCCTTCAAAGTCGGTACGCGTAATGATGTTAATTACACCCGCAACAGCATCAGCACCGTAAGCCGCTGCCGCGCCGTCCTTCAGGATTTCGATTCGCTCGATCATGGCGGCTGGGATGGTCTGGAAATCACCGCCATCTACCATTCGCTTACCGTTAACCAAGTTCAGCGTACGACCTGCGCCAAGACCACGGAGGTCAACGCGCACCGAACCGTCACCACCGTTGTTGGTCGTGGTGCCAATGGGTGAGCCGGACATTGAAGGCAATCGCTGGATCAAATCACCCACGTCGGTGATACCAGTCAGTGCCATTTCATCACGTGACAAAACAGTTACTGGGTTAGCGTTATCGTAGTCAGCCTGCTTAATAAGCGAGCCAGTAACCACGATCTCTTCGATCTGCTCCCCGTCATCTTGCGCAAACGCAGCCATTGGCAACGCCGCGAAGCCTGTCAATGAGAGGCTTAGTGCCGCCCCCACTGAAACCGACAGCTTCTTCTCTTTAAAATTTAACATAGCGACTCCTGAGGTCTCATTATTCTGTGCCGTTTGGTTTTGTAGCGTTCGGCACTGTTACAATGTTTTTTGAGTGCGCCTTACCGCCTGCACACAACCACTCCCAACCAAAGCTAGGTACTTGAAAGTTAGACCTATCTTTTCAGCAACGCAAGGAAAATGGCGCGCCTGACGCGCTCAAATGGGTAATTTTTCACAATAGCGCCAAAGAATTGACAGGACGGGGCGTCATTGGGCTCGCTGCGTCCGAAAGTCACGGCTCGAAACACAGATTTAATTACTTGTGTTTTATCCACAGTTACGTGTCCAACACCATCATCAGACTTTCGATCGCCATCGCATAGCGACATACTGTTACTCCTAACTGCCGAGTAGTAAGAATGCAAAAACAAACCAAAGTGGACCTCACGAAATTTACGCCCGAAGAGCTGTGTAAAATTTTCAGAACTGCTTGGCGTTATGGCGAGCTGAGTGCGATGAAAGAGCTGCTCGGCGAGCTCGATCAGCGAAATGCTATCCAGCTTGCTGATGAGGTCTATTTTTTCACGGGGCTTATCGCAAAATACGAAAGTAGACTGGCCGATGCGATGACTGCCTTTGGTACCTCGCTGAATCTAAATGTAAAGCGCCATGACAGCGCCATCGAGCTTGCGAAGCTTAAATGCCATCACTTCGACTTCGAGGAGGCTCATCACCTAATCAGTAATTGCGAGGGCGACTTCAGTAAGAGTCCAGTTTATTTGAACATGGCGGGCGAATGTCTCGTGACGCTGGGCCTCCCAGAAAGGGCGCTGCCGTATTTTGAGCAAGCGAGACAACTGCAGCCTGAGGTCCACGAGTTCGCGATAAACCTGGCGAGTTGCCTTTCGTTCCTAGGGCGCTCATCTGAGGCTGTCGTTTTGCTCGAAGATTTGCTGACAGACTCAAACGATCCTCCCGTGAGAGCGTTGTATCAACTGAGCTCGATAGACCCAATGAAACTCGAGCACCTGCTCGTGACAGAAACAAAGGCCGGAGCTTTGGGGCAACCAAGAATGGCCAGCGCGATGCGACTACATGCGGAAGCGCGATTTGCAGAAGCTATCGGAGACGGTGAAAGAGCCTGGTTGCTGCGTGAAGAAGCTGGGAAGCTTCTTTTTGAAACCGCCACTGATGCGCCTTTAGACGAAGTTAAGTTGTTAAATGATGCAATGGAGATTACGGCAGCAACCGACTGGTCGATGATTCCCGAGGCACCAGTAACGGAGGACGATACCCGCATGATCTTCATTTTGGGCCTCCCGAGATCGGGCACCACGTTGGTTGAGCAGATTTTGGCGGCTCACCCCGAGGTAGTGTCAGCTGGCGAGACAAATTTAATTGCCAGAAGCATCCTCAAGGCAACGGGCCGAAACGCACCAAACGATCGCCTGACCGGTGACGTGCTGTCAGAAGTTCTCCTATCGCACCCCCAGGCTATCCGCCAAAATTATTTGTCGAACATCAAACATTTAAGCCCGGACGCTAAGTACACCGTCGAGAAGCAACCTCTGAACACCGCTTTCTTTCCAATCCTACTAAAAGCTTTTCCAGACGCTCGCTTCATTTTCATCGAGCGAGATGCGATGGCGACTGCCTATTCCATGTTCAAACAGTTGTTCGCTCAGGCGTACTTCAGTAGCAATCGTCTGACCGATCTCAACATTTACTTAACCACACATCGCGACATGATGGATTCATGGCGAAAGCAGTTTCCAGAACGCATTATTGAGGCCAGTTATGAGGCACTGGTATCGGACCCAACACGAGCGATTACTGCACTGCTCGAGTCACTTAATATTGCGGATCACCCCAACGTCTATGAACATCATATCCACTTTGCGCGATCAATGACGGCAAGTTCACAACAAGTCCAGCGGAGTATTTATGATTCCGCAAATACTGCCTGGAAAGAGCATGAGGAAAAGCTCAAAACCAAGCTCAATTTATAAGTCAGTATTCTTCGAGGCCGAGAGTTTAAAACCAAGTCTGCCCCCACCCGGAGCCGTTAAAAAGCCGGCGGTCCGAACGGTAAACCCAGTATTCACGAGACTCTGCTGGACACCCATAAAGTCGGAAGGAGTCATGGCGGCACGTAGCATGGATTCAACGCGCCCCTTATAAAAGTTATAGTCTTTGAGCCATCTACGCAAAGATCCCAGCTCATCGCTGGATGGGAGGCCCTTACCACCACTGTAATGCGTGAGTACGCCAAGTAAGGCTTCGGACATAGGTCTCGCCAAACCGCCCGGCTGATCACCAACCATGGCCCGCAATTGCTCGATTGCCTGCACTAAAACCCGCTCGCTCACGACCGCTGCTGGCTCACCTGTAGGGTCACGCTTCAAACTCGTATGAATGATTTGGTCGAGGGTACTAAAGTCGGCAAGCGCTTTTTCGTGCGCCATGTAAATAAGGCTCCCATGAGCGTGTGCAACCACCGTCAGCCGGCCACCCGGCTTAACCACTCGCCCAGCCTCTGTCCAGGCATTGGAAGAAGCATACTCAAGTGCGAACTGACTCACCGCCCAGTCGATGGTGTTGGCAGCAAGAGGCAGATTTGCAAGGTCCCCCTGAATTGCTAGCCCCTTGGTTTTACTCGCCGTCATATGGGCAGCATCATGACTCAGATCGACCCCCAAGAACTGGGAGTGCGGATAATTCGACTTGATCAATCTTTGTGAAAGAGCGCCAGCTCCACATCCTAGATCTAACACAGGCCCCGCGTCCCCTGGTGCCGGGCCTTCGGCAAGAAAGAAGGGAGCTATTGCGTCAGTACCAGTCGGGTCGACTTCGCGTCGCTCGCCACGTGCCGTGCGCCAGTAGTCGTTCCACTCTGAATTTAATTCGATCACTCTCCATTCCCCTCTTCCCCGCTGATCAAAATAACGAACGGTTTCTGACAGTGCCACTAGACGCCAGCCACCCAAGTCGTCTTACTGTCGTAATGAATCTTCCCGAATATGTGCTAGCTTTAC
>Ga0213860_10001083_pt1 | contig 11075 bp, 7 predicted proteins | sample PICome_3_FD_160118 | JGI IMG/M metagenome (GOLD analysis project Ga0213860, IMG submission 160118) | Coastal seawater microbial communities near Pivers Island, North Carolina, United States - PICO550 | ecosystem: Environmental > Aquatic > Marine > Coastal | place: USA: North Carolina | collected...
AAATATTACTGCTGAAAATACAACACTGACTACTCCAACTAATGATGATTTAATTTTAGATCCTCAAGGTACAGGTATTGTTGTTATTAATTCAACGTCAAGTATGAAACTACCTTACGGTACTACTGCTGAAAGACCTACAAGTCCAGATGAAGGTGAAATTAGATATAACTCAACTTTAGATCAAGTTGAGGTTTATAAGAACAGTGCTTGGGAAAGAGTAGGCGACCCGGACTCAGCAACTTTAACTAATGATACTTTTGATGGTGATGATACCACAACAGGATTTACATTAAGTAATACTGCTTCAACTAACACTGTAATTGTTACACTGAACGGTGTGGTACAAGTTCCAACGACAGATTATACAGTTAGTGGAACAACATTAACATTTACTACAGCACCAGCAACTGGTGACAAAATTAGTGTTAAAATATTTTCAAGTATAACGTATCTAGACAGAATACAAGATGCTGATGGTGATACAAAAATACAAGTTGAAGAAAGTGCAGATGAAGACGTAATACGTTTTGACACTGCCGGTTCTGAAAGACTTTCTATAAATGCTAGTGGTTTAACTGTTACAGGTACATTGAACACACATACTATTCCAAGTGGTACAGGCACACTAGCATTAAAAAAGACGCCACAAATAGGAACATTTACAACATCACAAGATACAACTAGTTCGTCTTATGTAGATGTTACAGGATATACTACAAGCATTACAACAACTGAAGCAAACAGCAAGTTAAAAGTGAATTTAGTTATTACAAGAAGTGGTGATGCTGGTAAAATTAAACTAGTTAGAACAGTTGGAGCAACAGATACAGATATTATCGAAATTCCGTTTTTATCTGGTGATGGTAACTTAACAAGTTCATATATTGATTCTCTTAGTGAATCTTCTGGTACTACTGTAACTTACAAAATACAGCATACAACTAATGGATCGGGTACTGTTTATGTTAATTACGGCACAACAAATAACCAAATTTCCATTGAAGAATTGTAGTTAAATTAACCTATAATATTATTAATATACCTTTATGATAAATAACAGTATCGTGCTTTAAGGTATCTTAAACATAAAGCAAGACGGAAGTAATTCCTAAATTACATCTGCTAAACCGGCTCATTGGGCCAACAGCGGAAAGACTGTGTAGATGTAATTAAAACTCAAATTTTAATAAATACATTTACATAGAATAAACTATTAATTATGTAAAGGAGTTGTGGAACTATGCCCGTAACAAGAATTAAAACCAATCAGATAACTGATAGTGCAGTTACAACGGCTAAGATCGCCGACACGGCGGTAACGGCAGGTAAACTGGCTAACAATATCACCTATGGTTCAAATCTAGTAATTTCAGGCAACCTTACTGTAAGCGGTACAACAACAACTGTAGATTCAACGAATACTACTGTTGCTGACCCGTTAATGGTTTTATCATCAGGAGCAACTGGCTCAGCCACTGTTGACTCTGGTTCATTAACAGAACGTGGTGACGATACTAACGTGTTTATTGGATGGGACGAAAGTGCCGACCAATTCATAGTCGCTACTACATCTGACGATGGATCAACTGCTGGTAACATAACCGTTTCGGCGTACTCTGCTTTTCAGGCAGGCTCTGTTATTGTAGATAATACAACTATAGATTCAGACACAATCTCTACTTCAAGTGGAGATTTAACATTAAATCCATCCGGTAACGTTGCTCTTAACAGTAACAAGATTACTGGAATGGCAGAACCAACAGCATCAAGCGATGCGGCTACTAAGTCGTATGTTGATAGCCAATTGGGTTCTGCTACTACACTTGTAGAAGGTAACACATCTGTTGTTGCTAGTGACTCAGGTTCAGGTAGCGTAGTATTTGAAATCGATTCAACTACTGTATTAACTGCTACTTCATCTGACGTTACTATGTCTTCAGCAGTCGTATCAGACTTAACTGATAACAGAATTGTGTTGGCTGGAACAAGTGGCGCTTTAGAAGATGATTCAAACTTCACTTTTGATGGTACAACTTTAACAGTTGGTCAAACTACTATTGCTCAAGCAACTGGTAATACAACTGTTGGTGGTACATTAGACGTAACTGGTGCTACAAACATTAACGATACTACTGCTTCATCAAGCACAACAACTGGTGCTTTGATTGTTGATGGTGGTATGGGTGTTGCTGGCGACATTTACGGTGGTGACGTATTAAACATCGCAGGTGCTACAACATTACAAAGTACATTATCAGCAGGTAACACTTCTGTTGCTACTTTAGATGCTAGTGGCCAAGCAAACTTTAACGCTACAACAACATCAACAACTAACACTACTGGTGCTGTCATCATTGACGGTGGTTTAGGTTTAGCAGAAAACTTAAACATGGGTGGTTCATTAGACGTTGACACAAATGCAACAATCGCTGGTAACTTACAAGTTGACGGAAACTCAACTATTGGTTCAGGTTCGGCTGACACTATTGCCCTAAATGGTACTATTAACAGTGACATTTTAGCATCAAGTGGAACAGGCGGTAAACCAGATGTAACATTAACAAACACAAATGCTGACGCTGATGCTTCAAGCATTAACTTTGTTAAAGACAGTGCTTCTCCGGCAGACGACGATGCACTAGGTAACATCAACTTTAAAGGTGATGATGATGGCGGAAACGAAACTATATTCGCTAAAATCTTAGCACAAAGTTCAGATGTAACTGATGCTTCAGAAGATGGTATTATCCTATTCAACGCTATGAATGGTGGTACTATTGAAACTATCCTTAGAGCAGGTTCTCTAGTAGATGGTACAAGAGCAATTAGAGCCAACTCAAGTTACACACCAAGTGACAACTATGACTTAGCAACAAAAACTTATGTTGATTCTCAAATTTCATCAGCAGGTTCGGCTATTTCAGCAGGTGACACAAACGTTACTGTAACAGATACAGGTTCCGACGGTAAGATTGCTTTCAATACTGATGGCACTGAAGTTGGTTCATTTGATGGATCTACATTTACAGCAGGCGGCATGACATTTAATGGTGGTGCTATTGCTAGAGGTGGTTCAGATATTACTATGTCTGAAAACTTTATCATTACTGGTAACTTAACAGTTAATGGTACTACTTCTACAACAAACTCAACTACTGTTACTGTTGATGACCCAATCTTTACACTAGGTGGCGACAGTGCTCCTGGTTCAGATGACGGTAAAGACAGAGGTATTGAGTTTAGATATTATGACTCAGCGGCTAAAATTGGCTTCTTTGGTTATGATAACTCAGCGGAAGAGTTTGTATACTTAACAGACGTAACTAACACCTCAGAAGTTATGAGCGGTACTGCTGGTAACATCAGTGTTGGTAACGTTAAATCATCAAGTTTAACAGCAGGTCGTGTTGTAACAGCCGGTACTAACGGTGTGTTAGAAGACAATGCTGGTTTAACATGGGATGGTACAAACTTAACTACAACTGGTCAGTACATTGGTGCTACACTAGATATTAGTGGTGCTGGTGACGTTGGTGGTGACTTTACTGTTGCTACTGATAAGATGACTGTATTAGCGGCTTCTGGTAACACAGATATTGCTGGTACGTTAACAACTGCTGGTGCTGTTAACATCGACGATACAACTGCTTCAACAAGTAGTACTTCAGGTGCTTTAATTGTTGACGGTGGTGTAGGTGTCGCTGGTAACTTATATGTTGGTGGAACAATCAATGGTACAGGAACTACAACGTTCTCAGGTGCTTTAGATGTTACACTTACAGTAACACTTAACGGTGGCTTAACTGTTGCTTCAGGTCAATCTGTAGCGATGGGTGGCAACAAAGTTACAGGTGTTGCTGAACCAACAGCAAGTACAGACGCGGCAACTAAAAACTACGTTGATTCACAACTTGGTGAAGTTACTAGACTTGTAGAAGGTAATACAACTGCTACTGTTTCTGATTCAGGAACAGGTTCGTTTGCTGTTGAAGTTGATTCAACTTCAGTATTAACAGCGGCATCAGGTGGTGTTACAATGAACAGTGCTACAGTTTCAGATCTAACTGATAATGAAATTGTACTTGCTGGTACATCAGGTGCTATTGAGGGTGACTCAAACTTTAGATTCAATGGTTCAACTTTTGACATTGGAGCAAGTGGTTCTGAGACATTCCAAGTTACTGTAGGAAGTGGTAATACAACTGTTGGCGGTACATTAGACGCTACTGGTAAAATTACAGCGTCAGCGGCTCTTGAAGTTGATGGCGAGGCTACATTAGCAAGTGCTGTTATTGAAGACTTAACAGACAACAGAGTAGTTATTGCTGGTACAGGTGGTGCAGTTGAAGATAGTGCTAACTTAACATTTGATGGTACTACACTTACAACTACTGACTTAACAGTTGATAACATTGGTATTGATGGAAACAGCATTGTTGCTGATTCGGGAGCATTGATATTTGAAGGCGTTGCCTCAAATGCAATCATTGTTAACGAAGCAGGCGCTGATGTTGACTTCAGAGTAGAAGCAAGTGGCGAGGCTAACGCTTTATTTGTAGAAGGTTCTACAGGTAACGTTGGTATAGGTACTGGTACACCTACAACAGGTGTTTCATTACACGTTAACGCTACTGACTCTATGATGATTCCGGTAGGTACTACTGCTCAACGTCCTGGTTCAGCGGCAACTGGTATGTTTAGATTTAACTCTACATCAGGTAACATTGAAGTATATACAGGTTCTGAATGGAACGCTGGTGCTGACTTTACAGTTATTACTGCTGACTCGTTCAACGGTGATGATACTACAACAGCATTTACTTTAAGCACAACTGGTACAACTGCTACAACTCTTGTTTCACTAAACGGTGTTGTACAGATTCCAACTACTGCTTACGCTGTATCTGGTACAACTTTAACATTTACAGAGGCTCCGGCAACTGGTGATGTTATTGACGCTAGAGTATTAACTACAACATCAACTATTACTAGCATGACTGATGCTGATGCTGATACGAAAGTAGAAGTAGAAGTAACTTCTGACGCTGATGAAATTCAATTCACAGCAGGCGGAACAGCGATTGCTAAAGTAACAAGTGCTGGTATTATACCAAACGTTAACTCCAACGGTACAACAGGTTTTGACTTAGGAGCCTCAAACGCTCAATGGAAAGACTTGTATGTTTCCCAAGGATCTTTATACGTTAACGGTAAACAAGTTATCCAGGATGATAGTGGTACAATTACTGTCCAAACAGACGCTAACCAAAACTTGAAAGTAACAGGTGGTTCAGGATCTGGTTTATTACAACTAGACTCTGGTTCAGGAATCCAATTACTAAGAGCAACTACAATGGGCTCAGGTGTTGGTATTTCCGCTCATGCTGATGATTCAGCAACGGGTGTTTTACTTCCAGATGGTGCTAAAGCGGCTAACGTTACAATCATTGGTAACAGTGTTAAAAACGATGTTACTAACGAAAACTTGGTACTTCAATCAAACGGTACTGGTGTAATCCAACTTAATGATGAAGTGTCAGCAACAGGTAACGTAACTATCGCTGGTAACTTAACTGTAAACGGTTCAACAACAACTGTTAGCACAACTAACACAACTGTTGAAGATCCACTACAGATTTGGGCAACAGGACAATCAGGTACACCGGCTTATGATGCTGGTTGGGTTGTAGAGCGCGGTTCAAGTGCTAACGTGGGTATGATTTGGGACGAAAGTGCTGATCAATTCGCGGCAATCAACACAGCAGAAGACGGTACAACAGCAGGTAACGTAACTATTAGCTCATACGCTGATATGAGAGTTGCTACACTTACTGGTACAGCAACAGCGGCACAATACGCTGACTTGGCAGAGAACTACTCAGCAGACGCCGAGTACGCTCCAGGTACTGTTGTACACTTTGGTGGCGAGCATGAAGTATCACTTTGTGATATAGATGCTTGTAGAAAAGTGGCTGGTGTTGTTACTTCTAATCCTGCTTACTTAATGAACGCTGAAATGGAAGCAGACAATGTATGTGCTGTAGCACTACAAGGTCGTGTACCGGTTAAAGTAACTGGTAAAGTTTCCAAAGGTGACATGATGGTAAGTGCTGGCAACGGTATGGCTCGTGCTGAAGAAGATCCAAAAATGGGTTCTGTAATTGGTAAAGCATTACAAGACCATGATGGTGAAGAAGGCACAATTGAAGTTGTAGTAGGTAGACTATAAACTAAAGTCCACAACTCAAAATTACAAAAGGGCGGCTTAGGTCGCCCTTTTTTTATGGCCAGCCCATTTATTGTGAATAAGTAAATGTATGCTGAACGATATACTTAAAAAGAGATTTACTTGTAGGCAATGGGACAGATCTAGAGAAGTTCCCTTTGAACTAATACAAGGTATTTTACAAGATGTATATGACTCGCCGAGAAAAAACGGTGATGCTAGTGTTGTTGTTAAAGTTTTAACACCAAGTGAAGAAGGCGAAAGACTAAAAGACGAGTTATTGAAAGTAACTTGGTGTAGAGATGGCGACAAAGGCGCTTTAGATAATACTGGGCCAATTAGGATACAAGGACAACTTACTGCTCCTTATGTATTCTTATTTGGTACAGTTAATGAAGTTCATTATAATGTTCATCATGTAGCCAATGCTACATTACAAACAACAACAGCAATGATATCAGCAGAAGAAAAAGGACTAAACACAGGGTATTGTCAATGTGTAGAACCTAAAGAAGTTTTAACGACAGATATAAATTTCTATGCTATGAGTCTTTTAGGAATTGGGTACGGCGAAACACCAAGTAATCATCCAGAACCATATAGCATTAACAAAGTAACTATACTTGAAGGTGAACGACACTATGATATGACTAATGTTGTTCCAGGACATCCATATTTTGACGAAAGAGAAAAACCACCAATGCCAGATATGAGCATTATTGTCTAAAATTAATAATAAGTAAAAGTATGCTAGGAAGAACTTGTGACCAATATGATGGTGAGTATTACACTACTGGTCTAGAAATCAAAGACGGAAAAAGAGAAGAAACAAAAGAGTTTATACCTCGAACTGTTTTTAACGATACCCATTTGGGCTATGCTGTTTGTATAGCAAATGGAGAAAGTCGATTAAAGTTCAACATTGATTTTTTAAAAAGCCACCAAGGTGGATTATTAGGAAGTAAATCTTTACAAACATATGGCTGTAATGGATTGAGCAGAAACTTTAAACCAGATTTTTTAGTAGTAGGAAATCAATTAGCAGATGAAATAGCAGACAGTACTGAGTATTATGATATACCTTACGCTGATGAAAATATAGTTTATGCTACTAGTAGTATTTGTATGAAATACCCAGGCAAGTTTAATTTAGTACCAGGTAACGTTAAGATGGACGCCGGTAGTACTGCTGTTTACCTTGCTTGTTTTGATAAACATCATACAGTCTATATGTTAGGATATGACGGGCAGACACCAGATTATAACAATAATGTATATGCTGGTACTCCTGGATATATGCCACACGAACATAATGTACCGTCAGATAAGTGGCGAAGAAACCTTTGTAAGATATTTGGAGCATATCCTGATACACAGTTTATTTGGGTTTGTGACAGTACACATTTATTTCCAGATGATTTTAATTGGTATAAAAATGTTAAAGCAATAAACTATAGACAGTTTATATCAGAAGCAGACATTGGAAGTTTTGATCATAGATCAAAATGATTAATTAAGTTTTTAATTTTTTCACTTATAACATCTATATTAAGAGTAGTGTATAATCCTGGGTGTAATGGTTTTGGAAAGTGATCAATGTCTACCCAACAATACCCAATATGTTCATTGTTTAAGTCTGGAATAAATTCTTCTTCAACTATATTAACAAACGTTTCGTAAACAAAGTTATTTTTTTCGTTAGTAAATTTTTCAATAGGTACAGTTTTAATAATATCAACAGATCCTACTTCCTCAAGTATTTCTCTGTTCATTGCTTGAAAGATAGATTCACCTTCTTCAACTTTACCTCCGACTAAAGCCCAAGTATGCTTATAAGTTTTAGCATCTCTTAAAACAAAAAGAAAGCGATTAGTTTTCTTAGCCCAAAATAAACAACCAACGCTGTTTAAAGTACTAGTCTCCATGACCCTGCTTCGTATTCGCCCTCGTAACTTTTGAGCCATTTGATTCCGTCCCATTTATATTGAACTCCTGTGTTGGAGTTTGTAAGGTATTCTGTTCCAGGTTTAGCACTGCTATCAAATACAATATTCCATTTACCATTTTTATACTCAACTATATCATTGCCTGGCGATATAAGTTCTTCGTTGTTTGCTCCTTTCCAAGCATCAGCACCGTCGGTATTTGAACTATCTCCTATAGGTGCTACTAGTAAGTATCTTTGTCCCTCGGCTGAAGCAGGTAAACCTGACCCTGGACCTTTCTTTTGAGGGTTTATAATAGCATTAACAGTTGGTAATGTATTAGATGGAACAGTATCAGTATCTACATTAAATATTAAAATATCCTCATTTGTAGGATGATAAGCAACGGTTCCAATAACTTCTTTACCGTTTGCTTGAGTAAACCTCAATTGACTAGTACCGTTGTTAAGTGTTGCTTCTTGTTCTCCAATTAGTTTTCCAAAACTGTTAATAGTTGCTCGCCAACTAGGAGTTACTTTAGTTTGTTCTGTTATGTTTACTGACGTTAGTGTATCTGTTGTTGGAGTATGAAAGTGTATTAATTGTGCTTGGTTACCTAAAATTATAACTGATCGGTTCTGAGGAGTACAAACAATTCTGTTTCCGTACAATAGTCCAAGGTCTAAATCACCAACAGTACCGCCATCGTCAAAAATTCCAGCAAGTACATTTCTAATAACGCCTAACTTTTTAACTTTAGCAGGCATACTTAACCATATAGGCATACTAAAGTTTAGTGTAGCAATATCTATTTGATCTTCTGTGCCTTGCGGAATACTTCTACTTGAAAACTGTTGTCCTGTAAGTTCAACATAACTTAAACTAGTCCAGTCGATATAGTTGTCAGTGCTTTGTATTTCCATATCAGGATTAAACAAGCATAAAATTTGTTCTAGTAGTTGTAATTTTTGTTCTGTGTTACTAGTCCATATATCAACATTCATTTCTAATCTATAAGGTGTAGGCATTGCTCTTTCAATAGTATATGCTTCGCCTTGCTGTTGTGTATATTCGCCAGTGTTTTGATCCATTGCTCTAGTTCTGACATGCATCTTGTCGATATGACTAGGTTGTTGCATTCTATCTCTATCATATGTTAAGTTTGTTACATAACAAGTAATAAGAGGAACAGTAGGTATACCGTTTTCACTGTTGTGTTTCATAATTGCCGCGGCCTGCCTACTTGAATCACCGTAACGTACTGGTACAGTGTATAAAGTAGTATTACCATCTCTATCTGTACCAAATTCAACTTGATAGTGACTAAACATTCTTACAAATTGTAAAATGAATCGTCTAATCTGTTCGTCATAGAAAAATGTTTTAGCCATTTATTGATTTCCTTTTACAGCGTTAATTAAATCCTGTACTGTTTTTATGTTTTTACCCATTTCGTCTGAAATTTTTACACCTAATTCTTTTTCAACTTTTATTATTAATTCAATAGTGTCGAAGTTGTCAGCACCTAATTCATCTACAAGATGTGATTCTGGTTTAACGTTATCAACTTCTAAATAATCTGAAACTATTTTAATTACTTCTTCCATTTTAGTCCTCATCAGGCTCTAGAGCCTTGCTTAATCCTGTTTTACTTGATTTTGCTTGACCTTTGTTATCAACATACGTTCCTGTATTGTTAATAAACGAATCTCGTTGTGTAGTACCGTCACCGTCAAGTCCTGTTCTAACATTGTCCTCAATTTTAACCCAACGTTTACCGTCATATCTAAACAATCTATTTGGATTGTAGTCAAGTCTTAGAACAAAGTCACCTTCTAAAGCATTATTAGGAAATGATATTGCTGTAGTAACAGGAAAACCATTAGGTGTTTTACCATCACCAGTTAAGTAACCATTAGTCCAACCACCACCAACTGGTGATAATATTTCACTGTCAACAGTTCTGTTAGAATCTGCTTTCATGTTTGTATCGTCGGCACTAGTTCTTTTAGGATCAATAGGTTGGCCTTGAGCATCAGTTGGCTGTACATAAAATTTATCTACGTCATATCCTGACTTAGGTACATAAGTTTTTGCTTGATCAACTATTGCTTTATTAATTTCTAATTCTTTTTTGTAAGTGCTTAAAAGATTTTTTAAACTATTGTCATCATCAGGCTTACCTAATATATCTCTGTACTCTTGTGAGTCAACTAATGGAGTACATTTTACTCTCCATAAGTGTGGATACCACGTAGGTGAAAATCCTTCACTTGCTCGAGCGGCATCTTGAATAACATAGTATCTTCTTAATGCTCCATCTAGGTCTTCGTCTAACGGATAAAAGTCTTTTAAGTGTGGTAATTCTAAAACATCACCACTCATTAGTTTTCTTCCTAACATATCGATCATGTCAGTCATATGAAAGTTAATAAACAATGTGTCGTTTGCTAAAAATAAGCCAAACTGAGACAAGTCAAAGTCGATATCTTGTACGTTGTATATACCGCGTAGTTGATATACGTCTTGATCGTATTTTCTATCTCTATTTTCTAAGAATAATAAGTCTTGTATTCTGTTTTCGGTAATAGTATCATACTTTGGTTTAGTTTTATCTGTACCATCGCCTCCAAAAGTACCTAAATACTTGTGGATATTAATACCAGTGCCACCAACAGTGAACATTTCTCTGATTCTGTTGTCATGGAAACTGTAATCATTGGTTTTGTTTGGTTTCCACATCGATAATCTTGGCATATTTTTTTCCTAATCTTATGACATTAGTATTTATCGCTTGACAAAATGTCGTAAGATGTTATAATGTGCTGTAATTGTATATATAAGTTTGGACACCTCGACTCAGGAGAAGAGAATGGCACTTACAGCCCTTAAAGGATTATCAAGAACAAAAAAGAAAAAAA
>Ga0213860_10001084_pt1 | contig 11068 bp, 12 predicted proteins | sample PICome_3_FD_160118 | JGI IMG/M metagenome (GOLD analysis project Ga0213860, IMG submission 160118) | Coastal seawater microbial communities near Pivers Island, North Carolina, United States - PICO550 | ecosystem: Environmental > Aquatic > Marine > Coastal | place: USA: North Carolina...
CCTCTTGAGATTTAAGAGCAATAAAATCTTCCTCTATTGCAGGATTATCAACTATTGATATTGCTTGTATTCCGGCAATATCACTTTCTTCGTCAATTATTAATTCTATTATTTGTGCTTCTTCCATAATAAGTAAATCTTTTTTTTAGTATTTTGTTTTTATCCTATAGCAGAACCTGTTATAATATTTCTGTCTAATTCTTGTGCTGTAGTTACATCATTACTAACCACATAAGCTTTTACCGGCTCACCTGTTCTTTGAGCTACAGTTTCAGCTAATTGCATTTGAGTCCCTGTACCTACTATATTGAATACAGGTTCTTGTTGTGCTGGCGCTCCTGCTCCTCCTCCGGAAATACCTCCTTCTCCAGAAGGAACGCTTGTTGCTGTAGGTACAAATTTAGTACTTGCTATTGCGGCAATTTGAGCGGCCCCTAAAATACCTATTGCTATTGCAGCAACACTTTTCTTTATAAATCCACCTTTTTCTCTTGCTAATACATCACTTACGGCAAGAGCTGTGTTTATAGCAGCTTGAGCTATGGCGAATGCTTTCTGTAACCTGAAGTTTCTTTCAGCTATCTCATCTCTTCTCTTTTGTAATGCTAATTCATTAGCTTCTATTTGTTTATTTATTTTTTCCCTTTCTTTAGCAGATAAATTCTCGTTTCTTAGTCTTTCTTTTAACTCATTATTAAGCATCGCTGTTTTTCTTTCTTCTCTAGATAATTCAGCGTCACTTAACATTGCCATAGTATCGGACATACCACTAATTAGTTCTTGTACTTCTGATAAAGCTTGTTGCAGCTCGGAATTACGAAGCTCTTTTCTTTTTTGTGCAAAGAAGTCTAATATTTTTTGTTTCTCTGTTTCTATGTCTATAACATTTTCCAATCCCTTGGTTAGAATACCAAACTGTTCAAGTGCTGATTGCTCTTGTATATCTATTATTTGAGATTCTGTTAATGAAGTGAATTGAGTTCTGAACCTATTTAAATCAACTATTTGATTAATAAATTGATCAGCATCAAAAGCATCTTCCCTAAGTTCGGGAATTAACAAAGGATCATCACCTAATAATCTTTGTAATTCTATATATTCCTCCATTGATTCAAAGAACCTTTTATTAGCTTCTGTTAAATCATCAGTTAATTCAATTTCCTTTTCAAGAACATCAAAAGTATCTACAGCATATTTTTTTCTTATATCAAGATTTTCTAATATAATATTTTTTAAATCCTTTTGTAGTTTGTTTCTTTCTCTTATTACCTCATTGTTAAATTGATCTTTTTTCCTATTTTCAATTAATGCTTTTTCCGTTTTATTTACTTTTTCTTGATTTTGTAATAATGTACGGAAATCATCAATTAATTCGTTTACGGATTCATCTGATAAGTCTGTTAGGTTTTCAAACATTTTATTGAATTCAGAAAATTCTGTACTTAATACTTTTACAGTGTTTCTTAATTCTTCCTCAGTTTCTTTTATTCTCTTTCTTTCTACTAAACCTCTTCTGTTTCTTACAAGTTCAATTTGATCATATGTACGGGCTAAATCATCAAATTTCTTAACTTGATTGTCAATAGCATCAGATAAATCATTTGTTGCTTCTTCAGCTTTTTTAGTTCCGCCTACAAAATAATCTAAAGCAGCAAGAACTGCTTGAAAAGCTAAAATAAGTCCTAAAGGGCCTCTTAATTGCTTTCCTAATAAAGCAAATGCATTTTTAGCACCATCAGTTTTAGATATTAATGTTACCATTAAAGTAGACAATTGAGATAAGTTGTTGGCTACACCTCTAATTCCATAAGGTAAATCAGATAAAGTTCTACCAACTTCAGTTAATGTTGCTCCTGCTAAACCAGCATTAGAAATTAAATCTTCATTTACTTTTACGTTTCTTGTTGTAGCCCCAGAAAGTGTATCAATTTTACCTTGTACCGCTATAATCTTTTTCTGGTAATTATCAAATTCAGCAGAAGTTCTAGCTGTTGCTTTTTGTTGAGCTATTAATGCATTTCTTTGCTCCATTAAAGCTCCCACAGAACCTTTCATTGGCCCACTTATAGCATTTTGAGCATCTTTTAGTTTTTGTATTTCTTCTGTTTGCGCTCTATACTGTTCGTTTGTTTTTGCAGTTTTGTCTCTTAATTCTTCTAAAGCTCTTATTTGTTCAGAATATCCTTTTACAGTTCCTTCAGAAGTAGCATTCATTTTAGACAGCTCTTCTCTAGCTGTCTTTATAGTATTTTCTAAAGTATCAAAAGAGTTTTGTAAGCCATCAATTTTAGCTCTTACTTGATTATCTTGTATTTGTATTTCAATAAGGAGATTCTGTGCCATTAGTATTTTATATTAAATCGTTTTCTTTTATTTATTGCTTCTTTCATAGTTTCAGGAGCTTCATATTTACCCTTTGCTATATCTATATAAGGTGAAACCTTATAATAATCATCTAATTTTAGTAAGTCTAGTATATTCTTTAACATTAGAAATCATTTAGTAACTCAATTTCACTTTTACCATTCTTCATATTAGTGGTTATTGAGTTTATTTTATATTTTTTTTCATTTATTATTAATCTATCAGCCAAAGTAAGCTTTATAAGCAGTTTAGCAGGCAGAAAAGCAGATATCTTAGTCAATCTATTCTTAGAGTCAAAAACATCGCTTATATACGTCTTATAATACGTTTCAAACAGTGTATTTTCAAGTTCTACATTGTTATATTCATCTAATTCTGATTCAAAGTTTAATGTTTGAGCATCTACACTTAAATCTGTGGTATTTGCAGGTATTATATAGTTAGCACTTCCAGCAACTGTAGTTGTGGAAGTTCTCATTCCTAAAATATCACCTCCTGTTATTCTTATAGGATAAAACAGTATAGGTTTACCTATAAATGATTCTTGATTATCATCAGCACACCATCCCCATTGTATATCTGTATCTGTAGCTCCAGAACTATCATTTAAGTCATATAATTTTTCAAACTTCATATGTCCAAATGGAACTGATAAGTTAAAAGTAGATCCATCTAACTTTTGATTATCATTATATTTTATAGTACCCCATTCTTTATTGAACAATTGTTCGTGAGTAGCTGCAAAAAATGTTTCTCTACCTTCAAATCTAAAATCTATTTGTTTGTATGGTAAAGAAGTGTTTATTTGAGATTTTGTTATGTCAACATAATCTGTTATATCGTATTCAAGACCTGTAGAATAAAAATCATCTAAAGTTTGTACTTTAATTGTTCCGTCGTCTTCTACATATGCTGTTAAATTAAATATTTTAAATATTCCAGTAAGAAAGTCTATAACTTTCATTTCTGGAATTTCTCTAGATATTATAAATTCAAATATTGCATCTATATCAAACTCAGAGACATCAAATGTATGAGACTCAGGAACTAATAAATCTGCAAATTCCCAATCTACTGCATTTTCTACTCCTGATTCTCCAAAAGTAAATTGTTCACTAACAGTAATCAATACTTTATAAGTACCATTGCTTAAATTCATATCTAATTGCAAATCGGAATTTGTTGCTGAACCTGAAGCAAAATCATTTCCATCCTTAGTTACTAAAACATTATAAGTTCCAGCAAAACCACTATTAGGTCTAACAGTTAAAGTAGTTACTAATTTACTGTCTAAAGTGTGGCCTGTTACAGTTATATTTTGACCTTGAGCTGAGACATTAGTCATAGTAGTATCTAATCCAAATTCTACAAACTCAGAATAACTAGGCAAACTAACAGGATCTTCTATTCCTCCTTTTTTTCTATGAAGCCATAAAAATAAATTATAGTAAGGTTCATTTGTTGTATTAAAGAAATCATCAGAAAATGTTAAACTGTATTTAGATTCTATAGCTTCTATAATTTTATGAACTCTTAATGCGTATTTTAATTCTGTCAATAATAAACCTTGTAGTCCAGAAGCATTATAATGAACATTGTCTATTCTTTTGCCTAAAGTTTCAGATCCTTCAGGATCTAAATTCACAATTCCATTGTAAGCAGAAGGATCACTAGCATCATAAATAAGTCTTCTAGTGTGGGTAATTAAAGGAGTAATAACATCACTTATTGATCCCACTAGCTTAGATCTTAATTGAGTTGTAGAATATGTTTGATTATAATCTTCTAGTTCTGTATCTAGATTAGACAAATCATCATCTCCAAGTAAAGTACTTAAATTCACTGTATCACCAAAGAAAGTTACCTTATAAGTATAAGGTTTATTGTTTTTCATATCAACACCATCTAATCTTATTTTACCTTTCTTAAATGGCATATGATTAAGTTCAATGATAGCATCTCTTCTCTTCCTTGCGTCAAAGTCACTAATTAAAGTGTTATCTGCATCAACAATATCTGAATTGTAATAATGTTTAAATAGTTTATTATTAGTAGATGAAGCTGGAAGATTAAATGTTTTAGTAAAGTCAGTAAAAACCTTAGAAATGTCTTTTACGTTCTGGATGGTCTGTGTGATAGACACAGACTCATCCTTAAACATATCAACTCTTTTATGTGAGCCATCATTATCTAATATGAATAATTGTATTGTAAACATTATCTAATATTTTGTATTTTATCAAACGCTAATTCAAACTCTATAGTGTAATTTATCAATTTGTTATTTACACCTGTTTTTTCTTCTATTGAACTACTTTTTATAACTACAGGGAATATAGTAGAATTACTATTTCCTATTCCTTTATCTACCCATATCTGTTGGCTTAATAATAATTCTTTTATAGGATCATTAATATCTTCTGATAAAAAGTCTGTGTTTAATATTAAGCTTTCATTACCTTGAATATCTATTCTTTGTTTTTGAGCTTTATAAGTATCGTAACTAAAATCACTTAAATTAAAGTTAACTGTACTTCTTTTATATTTGTCAGAAGTAGTTTCCATACTTACACTAGATTTCTTGTTAAATATGATATCCTGAAGAACACCATATCTGTTATAGAATATAACTCTATAAGGAGTATATTTTATATTGCAAAGTTCTTTAAGTTCTATTGTTTGAGTTAAAGACAAACCTAAACCATCAGTTATAGTAACTGTACCTCCTGTAAAGTCGGCGGTTTGACTTATAACTACATATTGTATTTTATCGTTACTAGAAGCGTTTTGTATTTCATAATCTTCTCCAGATGCCATTATATCTGCATCTAAAGTTAATTGAGTATCACTATCTACAGCGGTAACATTAGCAAAGCTGTCATCTGTAGTATTATAAACTATGTTTCCTATTTTTACAGTAGAAGTAAAATTCTGAGAGCTATCTACTAATTTATAAGTAGATGTTCCATCTGCCGTTCCGGAGTCTAGTACGGATCCGTCTGTAACTTTTATATCACTAACTGTAGTACCCCATCCTACTTCATAACTATCCCAGAACTCATCTACAGCATTCCAAAATACAGTTGCAACTTGGCCTTGAACATCAAAGCTTAATGTAGATTGTAAAGGAGCATAAATAGGAATAATAATATCTTTTCCAGGAATAAAGTACATTGTACTATTGCTAATTAAAGCTTGTCTATTAGCAACAACGCTATTTCCTGGATTTAATCCTTCTTTAAAGAATCCATAACCATCTAAAACTAACCAAGGTGTATTATTTGTTGCTGTTGCAGGAACTGTAATTGTATATGAATCTCCTGTATCAGGAAATATATCACTACTTATTGAAAGTGTGTTATCGTCATCTACAGCGCTAACTGTAGCGCTTGTAGAATCCGTTGTGTTGTTTACAGTAACTGTAGTTGAAGAAGGTAATAATTTTCTTATAAATTGTTGTGCGCTATCTACTAGCTTATCTGTTGTAACGCTAGTTGTTGTTCCAGACGTTACTTGTACACTTGTGTTTATTTCTACCCAAACTGCATCTGTTGCAAAATTATAATATTCAGTTTTAAAGTAATCTCTAATTAATTCAGCGATCTCTATGGACGCTGAAGTTTTACTAAATATCTTGTATCCTTCTCCAGAAACCATTATATCAGTATCTAAAGATAAAGTAGTATCGCTATCTACTGCGCTAACTATTGCTATTGTATTATCTGTAGTATTGTAAACTAAATCACCAACCTCTACTGTTGAAGAGAATTCTTTTACAGAATCTACTAGTTTATTAGAAGTTGTGGAAGTTGTTGTTCCAACTTCAACAACGTCTTGTATTCTATCTTTTGTGATAGTATAAGTTGCAGAAGCAGGTTTGTTAGTTGTATAAAGTCCTGTGTAAATAAATATTTCATAAGTAAATTTTTCTCCTAAAGCGGCAGCAGACTTATAAAATATAGGACTTCTAGATAGTTGTGGTGTTGCCATATTACATTCTTTTTGATATGTTTTGTTCTAGTGTTTTTTCTATTTGTTTAGCATAACCTTTAGTTACACTTTCTTCTATATGATCTTTTAATGTTTCAAATGTCTTTAAAACGTAATTTATTCCAGAATATCCTTTTTGCTGTAATTTTCTGGATATTACAAAAGCTAAGCTTTTTCTTGACATAAACTTTCCAGTAAACCTATCTCTTCCTTGAAAGCCTTTATTAGCTATCCATTGTGATATAGCCGACAAAGAAACTTCTTTAGGAGGCATACCTAAATCAACGTCTCCAGAATATTCAGCAGAACTTGTTATTTCTAAAACATTGTTCTTTATTTCTGTAGCAAAACTACCATATAGATTTCCTGAAGCCATAGAATTCCATTTTTTACCTGGTTTATTCTTTTCTAGGTTAGATTGCATTTCTGCAATTATATCTTCTCCTATTGATTTTAATATTGGTTCTATATCTAATGACATTATTTATCAAATTGTGTTATACATACAGCTATTCTTTGTTCTTGATCTGGATATTCTTTTATCATAACAGGATCAGAGATACATCTTGTCATAAAATCTTTTCTTTTTTCGCTAGGTTTTCTTTTAGGTATAGGCATAATTAACAAACGCTTGTAGTTTTATTAGGTAATTCTATTACTAAATCTACTCCCCATCCTGCTAATTGATTCTCAAATCTATCTAAAAATGGTTTAGCAGATATATTTCCTCTAATCTGAAACAAATCATTATATGATGCTCCACGTCTCATATCACCTTGTAAGACATTGGCTGCCGCCAATTGAGTGTTTAGGACGTCTATTAAGTTGTTGTTACCATAAAATTGATCAGAATCGTTTACCTCTCTATTATCATCTATTATATCTAAAAATAATACAGAGACATTCATAACTATAATATGATCCTGAAACGATACATCACCTATTTGAACGTGTGCTAAAGGGAATATAGTTGTCTTTGCTAAGTCTACCTCCATAAGGTCACCAAAAGTGACCGTCTGGATGCTAGGATTAGATCTTAGATTATCTTTTATTTTGTCTAATGTTTCGTATACTGCTATCATCTTTTATAAGCTTGTTTTATCATTCTAGATTCTATTTCGTTTTTCTCTTTTTCAAATTCTAACCACATCATTGCTTTGTGGATATTAATTCTTGTAATTTCATCAATCTTTCTGACATCTCCTTTTGCAAGTGAGTATATTGATTGATACCATCCCCATTTTTTTCCAAATCCTTGTGTGTATGTTCCTTGCTCGATGTCTGAACTTGTGGCTGTAAAGAGTCCATCGTAGTTTTCGACAACTCGATCCCTAAATTCAAAAAAAAAAGCATAGCCCCAATAGCTACAGAAGCAGGAGCATCTTGCATTATAGAACTGTATTTACTACTACCTTCATATTTTTCTATTTTGTAGAAATCTTTATTTCCTGAAATGATAGGTCTGTAAAATACAGCCATAGCTTGATGCATAGTTTCCCAACTGCTCATATACTTTTCTGCGTCTATGTATTCACCTAAAGTCATTTTATCTAAGTTTGGCATAAATCCAAATTCAACAGTATCTCCTTTTGGATCTGTCATACTAAATCTTGTTGACAGCTTGCTTTTTGTAGAAAGCAATGCTGCCAAGTGTGTTATGATGGAATCAAACTTTGTTATAGGAAGTTCATAAGCCTCCTTCATAGTTATTCCGCAAAATATACTTAGTATCTTTAATGTAAGAAAGTCCTGATCTTCGTTATCCTTAGTCTCTTCAGATACTTTTACATATTTCTGATAGTCTTTTAGGCTTATATCATCCAAAGAAACAGGAACCTTTAATTTAAATGTCTTATTCATATATATAGTTAATCTTAAATAGCATAAAGTGTATCAATAGAATATTGTTAATAACTTTATTGAAAATAATAAACAAAAAGGCAAACAAAATGATAAAAAAATGATTGTCTATATATACATAGACGAGGATCGTCCATAGCGATACTCGGATATACTCCTCTAACGAGATTTAAATTTCAATATCAAACATATTAAAATATATAGAGAGGTCTTGGGGTACCTATATTCTTTTCTCAAGTACACCCGTAAACGACTTTATTTTTCTAAACTATTAAACCTGTTTTGGGTTGATTTGATTAAACTTAGTAAAGTATATATACACATATTAGATTTACGTTAATTTTTCTCTGTCTGGAAATCCAGTTCAAAAATTATTCTTCCAGACTTTCAAAACTGCAATTTTCTTTACAGTCTGAGCATCTTTCAAATAAGATTTCATTTAACCAGGGCGAAGCTCCGCAACAATTTGATATATATTCAGGCATATTTTTAAGATTTGATTTGATAAAAGAGTTTGCTAATTCCCGCAAATATAAACCCCCTTGAAAAACAGGAGGTTATATATTTACTAGGATCTAAACAAAACTAACCGAACAAACATTTATTATTTAAAAATTCGTGCATTAAAAAAAGCATATCTTCATAAGAAATTGTGCCGTTTTCAATACAAAAATTTAAATGTTCTTCGATATATTGATCAGTCACGCCCCATATTTCTACGTCTGGATATTTGGCCTCAAATCTTTTTCTAAATATTCTTATTGCTTCTTTCATTAGTTGTTATATTTTAGATTATATGCTGTTTCAACCTCTTTTATAACGCTGAAATAAGCCGGAAAAGATAAACCTAAATTAATTATAAAATCTTTTTTAGTTTGTTCGCTTGCTTCTTCCCATTGTTTAAAAATCTTGTCTTTGTTGTTTAGTGTGGCCTTTATTCCGTCGTCAATTATCTTCATTAAAACGACTTCGTGAACTGTTGACGTTTCAAATATATGATTTACAAATTGTCTGTTTGACATTTCTTTTATAGACTTATTGTCTGTTAAAATATTCCTCATTCTGTTATTAGTTTTAAGATTAGTAAAAAGATTAAAGTTAGTTGCATTAATGAGGCCACCATAAAAGCGGCCTCAATTAGTTTTATTATTGTTTTTTTAACACGCGTTTTCTTCATCTTGTTTAAAAATTTTAGTACAGTAAACGTGTTCTGTAAAAGTTAAATTTTCATAAGTTACGGGATCAACTGTTTTTGTGTCCGTGTATCTGTGTACTTTAACAATATTAGATCCGGTTAAGTCTGAAACATAAAACGTATTTTTTAATGTTTCAATTAAAGGTTGAACCGATAAAGGATAAGAAACTAAATTTCTAAATAAGTTTTTTTTCGCTTCTGGTTTTAAAATGTGAAATAAAGATTTTTTTTGATTCATAATTTTTAATGTTTGTTAGATTAATTAATTATTTTAATACTGCTAATATAAGGCGAAAAAATAAGCCCTGGAAAATTTTAACAAAACTTTAACATTTCTTTAACATTTCGCCTGGAGCGCTGAAACTGGAAAAAAGCAGGAGGCCCCATTGCGTTTAATGAGGCCCACTGCGTTTAAAGTTCTGAGTCATTAATTAAACAAGAGCTGGAGCAATAAATTTTATTGTCGGGGATCTCTTTTTCACAGAATGCGCAAAAGTTCGGCGGATCTTGTGCGGGTGGCTCGTAATAATTAAAAAGGTAAGACATCGAATTCAAGGTCTTCATTTTCTTTATTAATTACAAAACCGCTCTTGTCGGTTCTGGCGTCCCCTTTAGCTTTCAGGCCCAGAATAACGCCCGAGTGATCAAGCATTATATCGTCGCTTTGGTCACCATCAACAACCCAGGTATTTAAATATTTTATTGGCATCTTTTCAAATACCACAGCAACGTTTATTTTATTTTTAATTGCAATATCACAACTTAAAAAATTAAATTCAGAACGTGAAAAAGTTAATTTATAATTATACTCTTTAAAATCTTTGTATTTCATCGCTCTTCTGATATCTTTTGTATAATCATAAAAAACCATATTGTCTGAATAGCTTTCAGAACAGAAACCAAAGTTAACCCGTAATAAATGTAAAAAATCAAGATCTGACGTTCCATTTAATCTGATCGCAATTTTATAATTTCCCTTTTTTGCTTTGTAGTATTCTTGTATTATTTCCTTATGTAATTGATTTAAAAAAGCGGTTTTATCTTTTAAAAAATATTCTGTTTTGTTTATCCTGGACTTTACAACGTTTGAAAATTTACCCCGGCCAGCTGAAAAGAGACAAGCGGCCGCGCAGCCTTTAGAGGCGTGCGGGCAAATGTTGACGCCTTTACTATTTTGATTATAAGGCGCCAGATACAAAATAAAAGTTTTTAACTTATTCTTTTTTGTTTTAGCGTTAGTCATTCCCTGACTTAATAATTTTTTTGGGATCCTGAACCCGTCAACGTGTTTCAACGTTTCTTTTAATGTGTTTTGAAAATTAGACATATTTATTTTTTTAAAGTGAATTACAAATATATATTTAAAATTGGTTTGCAAATGTTAATAAATTGTTAACATTTGACGGCATCTAATTTATTTAAAACGTTTCTAAATTGCGCAAATGAAACAGGCCCGAAAATTTGCCAATACAAAAAATATTTTAATCTACCAAAATTTTAACAGAATTTTAACATTTGATTTTGGAGGGGCAAGCCTACTGCGTTTAATGATGAGCCTACTGCGTTTAAGAAATTGCCAACCCCATTGCGTTTAATGAAGTTGGCAACCCTATTGCGTTTAAGAATTATTATCGAGTGTGTCCTTTAATAATTGAACAG
>Ga0213860_10001086_pt1 | contig 11065 bp, 19 predicted proteins | sample PICome_3_FD_160118 | JGI IMG/M metagenome (GOLD analysis project Ga0213860, IMG submission 160118) | Coastal seawater microbial communities near Pivers Island, North Carolina, United States - PICO550 | ecosystem: Environmental > Aquatic > Marine > Coastal | place: USA: North Carolina...
AATCTTTTTTTCATGACGCCTTACCGAGACTAAACAGCGTCATTAAATAACAGTCTCTCATATCCTGTCTAAGGGTGACAGGAAATAGTAACTCCACCATTTCCCTGATGGTCTTACTTATTTTTTATTCAAATGGCAAACGCTACTCTTTCGCGTCAACAGACGCAATCTAACTGGGATTCATTCTGCGAATGGGTGACTTCCACAAACAACCGTCTCTACGTCGGTTGGTTCGGTGTGCTGATGATTCCAACTCTGTTGGCAGCAACCATCTGCTTCATCACCGCGTTCGTCGCTGCTCCTCCTGTGGACATCGATGGCATTCGTGAACCTGTTGCAGGTTCTCTCATGTACGGTAACAACATCATCTCTGGTGCCGTTGTTCCCTCTTCCAACGCAATTGGACTTCACTTCTACCCCATTTGGGAAGCAGCTACTCTTGATGAGTGGTTGTACAATGGTGGTCCTTACCAACTGGTCGTATTCCACTTCCTCATTGGCGTCTTCTGCTACATGGGTCGTGAGTGGGAACTGTCTTACCGCCTTGGTATGCGTCCTTGGATCTGTGTTGCTTACTCTGCACCTGTTGCAGCAGCATCTGCAGTCTTCCTGGTCTATCCTTTCGGTCAAGGTTCGTTCTCTGACGGTATGCCTCTCGGCATCTCTGGTACATTCAACTACATGCTTGTCTTCCAAGCAGAGCACAATATCCTGATGCACCCCTTCCACATGCTGGGCGTCGCAGGTGTCTTTGGTGGTTCCCTGTTCAGTGCAATGCACGGTTCACTGGTTACCTCTTCTCTGGTTCGTGAAACAACTGAAACTGAATCTCAGAACTACGGTTACAAGTTCGGTCAAGAAGAAGAGACCTACAACATCGTCGCTGCCCACGGGTACTTCGGTCGTCTCATCTTCCAATACGCATCCTTCAACAACTCCCGTTCGCTCCACTTCTTCTTGGCAGCATGGCCTGTTGTTGGCATCTGGTTCACCGCACTTGGTGTCTCCACGATGGCGTTCAACCTGAATGGTTTCAACTTCAACCAGTCCATCCTTGATGCTTCTGGTAAAGTTCTGCCTACCTGGGCAGACGTTCTGAACCGTGCTGGTCTGGGTATGGAAGTAATGCACGAGCGTAATGCTCACAACTTCCCTCTCGACCTTGCTGCTGCTGAGAGCACTCCTGTTGCACTCACCGCACCTAGCATCGGTTGATAACAAGTTACATACAACTTGCAAGGACCCTTCGGGGTCCTATTTTTTTCTCTAATTATGTAAAGTTTTATGATTGAACTACTCACTTACTACGTCATCGTTGCCCTCCTCTTCGTTGGAGCACCTGGCGTATTCTTCTTCATTGTTTTCATGCCCGCACTTCAGAACACGAAAGGTCGCATGGTAGGGTATAAAGATCATAAACTATATGGTGATTCGTCCATTTACGAGAACACCCCAAGTGATAACACAACATACACCTTACAAACTCGCTGAGATCATACGTGATACTTGGCCACAACTGTACTACTTAAAGGAAAGAAAAGATGGTCGCTTCAACTCTAAGTCCACCGCAGAGGGGGTGGTTCGATGTCCTTGATGACTGGCTTAAACGAGATCGCTTTGTCTTTGTGGGTTGGTCTGGATTACTTCTTTTTCCCACTGCTTATCTCGCAATTGGTGGCTGGCTTACTGGCACGACGTTTGTTACGTCATGGTATACCCACGGATTGGCGTCTTCCTACCTTGAAGGTGCTAATTTTCTTACAGCAGCAGTGTCGACTCCTGCTGATGCTATGGGTCATTCTCTTCTTCTACTTTGGGGTCCTGAGTCTCAGGGAGATTTCGTCCGCTGGATCCAACTTGGGGGACTCTGGGCTTTTGTGGCGCTCCACGGAGCCTTTGCTCTCATAGGTTTCATGCTTCGTCAGTTTGAACTGGCACGTCTCATCGGTATCCGTCCGTACAATGCGATTGCTTTTTCAGGTCCTATTGCCGTATTTGTTAGTGTATTTCTCATCTACCCTCTCGGACAGTCGAGTTGGTTCTTTGCGCCGTCCTTTGGCGTGTCGGCAATCTTCAGATTCCTACTTTTTCTACAAGGATTTCACAACTGGACACTCAACCCCTTCCACATGATGGGTGTTGCTGGTATCCTGGGTGGAGCATTGCTTTCTGCAATCCATGGTGTTACAGTAGAGAACACACTGTATGAAGATGGTGATGCAGCAAACACCTTCAAGGCATTCGACAGCACACAAGAGGAAGAAACCTATTCAATGGTCACTGCCAACCGTTTCTGGTCTCAGATCTTTGGCATCGCGTTTAGCAATAAGCGTTGGTTGCATTTCTTTATGCTCTTTGTTCCTGTTATGGGTCTTTGGACAAGTTCCATCGGTATTATTGGTCTTGCTCTCAACCTTCGTGCTTATGACTTTGTGTCCCAAGAAATCAGAGCAGCAGAAGACCCAGAGTTCGAGACGTTCTACACCAAGAACATTCTCTTGAACGAAGGTCTCCGTGCCTGGATGGCACCTATCGATCAACCGCATGAGGGATTTGTATTCCCTGAAGAAGTTCTTCCTAGGGGAAATGCCCTTTGATGTTACAAAAAAGTCGAAAAAAAATTTCGGGTAAAAATTTGCCTATATAGTTTTTATATCGTCGCCGCAGACGGTACTGGCAAAATCCAGACAACCGTGCTATACTTAGGGTCTTCGGACCCTATTTTTATGTTCAGATATATTCTTGCTGGATTCCTGTTGGGGGCAGCACATGGTATGACAGTCCCTGCATGGGCAGATCCTATCAAAGAGAATGAATTCTTCACTCCTCATGCTCAGGGATGTATGCTACTCCAGGAGTGTACTGATCATGTCAAAGAGATCAGGACAGTTTCTGACCTTAACAAAGATGATTATCTGAGTGATGTTAACTACGATATTATTGCTGATGAGTTCAATGCTCTTGTGAGAGCACTCAACAAAGTTGGATCTAAAGTTTACCTAGCAGATTCCCGATACTTTCCAATCGGTCATCGGGGTGTGTATCACACTGTAAGTAATAACTTCTTTTTGAACGTTGACTTTATGAAGCGTCCTAGTACAGTCATGTCAGTGATGCGTCATGAGGGATGGCACGCTGCACAAGATTGTATGGCAGGAACAATCAAGAACAACTTCATTGCTATCATTAAGAACGAAGAGGATGTTCCTGGACTGTACCAGTCAATTGCGAAGAGTGCTTATGCATCGCAACCAGAGGCAATCCCCTGGGAGAAAGAAGCATACTGGGCAGGTCACACTGAAGGTATGACACAGGCAGCATTAGAATCTTGTGCTCGTGGAACCATGTGGACTGACTACGATCCAACCCCTTTGACACGAGAATGGTTGGTCAAAAAAGGGTACATTAAATAGTCAGCGAACCCCCACATTCTGGGGGTTTTTTACTGTAGTAAGTACCTAGATAGTGATAGTTGCACACACATTTTCATGAAGTTTTTCTTTGCACTGCTCGCTACACTTTTTCTTGCTACACCTGCTTGGGCTGTAGATGTTATGATGGGTGCCGATGGTAACCTAGTCTTTGAACCAGCGGAGGTAACAATTAGTGCTGGAGAATCAGTTCACTTTGTCAACAACATGCTCCCACCTCACAATGTAATTGTGGAAGATCACCCAGAGTTAGGTCATGAAGCCCTAGCAATGATGCCTGGTGAAGAGTTTGATGTTGCATTCCCCGATGCAGGTGACTATACTTACTGGTGTGGACCTCATAAGGGTGCAGGTATGATTGGTACTATTCATGTCCAATGAACGAGGATCAGAAGAGAGAATTCTACAAGTCATTGAGGGAAAGGATCAAACAATTACGGATGCAATTCTTATTTGAAGAACCATGTCCACTGTACGAACCTGAAGAAGATGAAGAGACTTAATCAGTTTACTTTAGACCTCACAGTAGCAATACTGGACTTCCTTTATAGAGGAAGAGACTATCCTCGCTTCTGGGTGCTTGAGGAAATTGCTCGGGCACCATACTTTGCTTTCCTAAGTGTGTTACATTTCAGGGAATCAATGGGACTACGTGGTCCAGAACACCTATACTTAATGAAGCAACACTTCGAGCAATCTGTAAATGAAACAGAACATCTTGAATATATGGAAAGCAGGGGCGGTAATTCTTATTGGATTGATCGCTTTGTTGCCAAACACCTCGTCCTTATCTATTATTGGGTCAATGTGGTTTATTACTGGGTGGCTCCTCGCTATGCTTACCATCTATCCTACGAAGTAGAAGTACATGCTGCTTCCACGTATGCAAAATTTCTTGCATATAATGGACATGATGACAAAATACTTGAGATTTTGAACGATGAACTACATCATTCAAAAGAATTACATGATGCAATGGAGATGATTTAATGGGTATTGGACACCGCTTTAAAAAACTACCACCCCCACCAAATTATGTTACCAAAGATGAAGTGCAGGAGATGATTGATGATGCCATACGAAAACATAATCGTAACGCTTCAATTATCAGTTTTTGTGTTGGGTGGGTTGTTCTTGCACTTTTTGCTGAGGGTTTGCTTCGACTTATTGGAGTTATAGAACCGCTATTCCCATGGCTGAATCTACATTTATAGAATGGATAGGCATAGTCCTCGCGTTTCTCTTTGGGGTAACTATGTTTTGTCAAGGACACTTTATCTTCCATCAGAAACATGGATACTCCAGAAAAGAAACCGAAGACCCCGAAGCAAGAGACAGAGTTAGAAGACAAATCGAAAAAGCGATCAGAGGAAATCTCAAGGATGATTCATCCTCACGATGATGAACCTGATCCAACAGCATACATGGGCAATTACAATTTCCCGCAGATGTTATTTGCATTCTGCTTAGGATTTGTAACTATGTTTGTCCTCGCCGTGGATGAGATCCACGACTTTAAGGGATGCCCTTTACCAGAATATTTTATAGAGAAATGAAAGTAGGAATTATCGGTCTGGGTCGTATGGGCGAGGGTATGTCTCGTCGTATGATCAAAGCAGGCATCGAAGTACACGGTTACAGAAAGAATCATGAAAAAGCTGCTGCACAATATGAAGCGGGTTATCTCAGTGGATTTACCACTTCTCTGGAAAGCCTTGTTCAAGTAGTACACACTCAAGAGGGAATTGTCGGCAGGGCACCTGGTGTGTTCATGATGGTAGTCCCTGCAGAAACAGTAGAGGATACAATCAATGAGTTATTACAGTTTTGTGTGGAGGGAGATATTATTATTGATCATGGCAATAGTAATTTTAAAGACACTCGCAGACGGGCAGACAGGCTTGCTAAACTTGGCATCTCGTATCTTGACTGTGGCACTAGTGGTGGTGTTTACGGTTTGGAGCGTGGATACTGTCTTATGGTTGGTGGTGCAAATTTTGCAGTATCCGCCTGCGCTCCAATCTTTAGGGCACTCGCACCAGGTATTGGGGCTGCCTCTCGCACTAACCCTCTAGATTATGAAACCTCTGCTGAGCATGGTTGGTTGCACTGTGGTCCTCCAGGTGCAGGTCACTTCGTGAAGATGGTCCACAACGGAATTGAGTATGGTATAATGCAAGCATATGCAGAGGGATTCAACATCTTACACGAAGCAAATGCTGGTTCCCAGTATGTCAAAGAAGGTGACGCAGAGGTCGCTCCAATGGACTGCCCTGAGGATTATCAATACGACGTTGACGTTTCTGAGGTTGCTGAGTTATGGCGTCGCGGTAGCGTTGTTGGCAGCTGGTTACTTGATCTTACCGCTGATGTTCTTAGGGGCAATAGAGAGCTTAGCAACTTCGATGGGGGAGTTAGCGATAGTGGTGAGGGTCGTTGGACGGTTCACGCTGCTGTGGATCTTGGGGTACCCGCTCCTGTTATCAGTAGTGCTTTGTATGAACGTTTTGGTTCACGCCGTCTTGGTGCTTTCGCGTCCAAGATTCTAAATGGTATGCGTTATAAGTTTGGTGGTCATGACGTTCGCTAATGTTCTTGCGTGGATATCCATACCCTTTGTATGTACCACCATATATTTCGGGGTACGAAAAGGTGAAAATAACTACTATGAAACCGACAAATACGATGGAAACGGAACCGCTCACTAGACGCATTGTAATCTTCGGCGCTGCTGGAGATTTATGTAGAAGGAAACTGATCCCTGCACTCTATAAACTGTGGCAGAAAAAACTTCTGCCACATAATATTTTGATTGTTGGAGCATCTCGTAGAGATCTTCCTAAGGATGTCTGGTTGCAGAAACTGGGTGACTATCCTCAGGAGTTTACTACTTGGTTGGACTTTATCTCTTGCGATCTTGACTGCGAAGAAAGTCTGATGAAACTGCATGATCAGAGTGCAGACACCACATACTTCTTATCTGTTCCACCAGAGAGGTACGAGAATGCCATCGTCAATCTTAAAGAAGCTGGGTTCTTGGATGACCCAGACCACTCCAGGGTGGTTATCGAAAAACCCTTTGGATACGATTATAAATCTGCTAATCATCTACAGTCTGTGGTGGAGCGACATCTACGCGAGAAACAAGTCTATCGCATTGATCATTATCTCGGTAAAGATACTGTCAATAATATACTTGCTACTAGGTTTAGTAATATTCTGCTGGAACCACTTTGGAACCGCCAGTACATAGAAGAGGTTCAGATCTATGCAACCGAGACTATTGGTTGTGAAGGTCGCTCACAATATTATGACACTGCAGGTGCAGTGCGTGACATGTTACAGAACCATGTCTTGCAGGTCTTATCTTTGGTAGCAATGGATGCACCTTGCAAGATGAATGCTAGGGAAATCAGACGTGAAAAGACAAAAGTCCTTGCCGCTACTAGAATGTCTAGTAATGCTATTCTCGGTCAATATGAATCATACCGTTCTGAAGAGGGGGTTGATCCTGACAGTCGTACTCCTACCTATTTCGCTGGTAGTTTATTCGTTGATAACTGGCGTTGGGAGGGAGTACCTTTTAACGTCATGACAGGCAAGAAAATGCCTTATGGATGTGTCGAAGTCGTAGTCAAACTCAAAGCACCACCGCTGAAACTTTATGAAGGTGAAGTTAATGATCGCATTGTTATGCGCTTACAGCCTAATCCTCATCTCGATATTAGGATGGACATTAAGTCACCAGGTCTCAACGATGACCTTGAGTTGGCAACCCTGACACACGCATACCCTCAGGACAGAGCAATCGATGGATATGAAAAACTTCTTCATGATGCACTCAGAGGCAAGCAATCTAGTTTTGTCCACGCTGACGAGGTTATGGAATCCTGGAGGATTGTTGATGATCTTCTCTGTACTGGTGACAAGTGTCCCATTCGTACTGCTCCTTATGTCTATAAACCAGGATCATGGGGACCGATACATAAAGTAGGAGATATCACTGATTGGGATTACCCTGCATGATACTAGTCGCTTGCTTCACACCGTTAGTCATTATCTACATAGTAATGAAAGTTGCTGTTTGGATGTCTGCTGTCAATGCTGAACAGGATTATGTCAGAAAAGAACCTTTACGAAAACGAGGACCCTTCCTGGAGGATGCATATGCAGACGTTGATGCAGAAGAAGAGGAGTATGGAGATCGCACAGACTATAGATGACGCTCTCTATGAGTATTATTCTGAGTTAGGTTTACCAGTACCCAACTGGAAGACAAAAAAAGATCCACAGTGGTGGATCGATTATCTGGATGACCTAAAAAACGATTGACACCCAGATAAATATTAGTATGCTATAATTACCCTATGCTTCCAGAAGACATGGATAGTATCGAACAACATATCCAGAAGGACAAAGAAATCCTTCAAGATCCAACGACCAATCCACAAATGCGCCGTCATATTGAGGGCGAACTGCATGACTTAGAAGAGTATGCAGAGCATCACAAAAAAGAGATTGAAGCAGGAGATCATCATGATCCAAACTATTTGGAACTCTTCTGCGATCAGAATCCTTCGGAACCTGAATGTTTAATTTACGACGACTGATTTATGCAACTATTTCTTGACACTGCGGACACCGAACTGATCCGTAAGCACTTTGCTACAGGAATGATTGATGGGGTTACTACTAATCCCTCTCTTATTATGAAGTCGGGACGTGATCCCGAAGATGTATATCAAGAACTAACAGACCTTGGTGTCAAAGATATTTCTATGGAAGTCGTGGGTAACCGCGATGAGATGTTTGACACAGGTCTCTATCTCGCTAACAAGTTTGGTGAGGTTGCAACTATCAAAGTCCCATGCACCTGGGACGGTCTAGCAGTCTGTAAGGACCTTGCTAAAACTGGTATCAGGGTCAACGTTACCTTGATCTTCTCAGCAGCACAGGCGATCCTTGCAGCGAAGTCTGGTGCAGCATACGTGTCACCTTTCGTAGGTAGATGCGATGACAACTCTGTTGCAGGAGTTGAGGTTGTACGATCTATCTCCGAAGTGTATCGTGTACATGGAGTTCGTACTAAGATTCTTTCTGCATCTATCAGAGACGTTTACAAAGTTACTCGCTCCTTCTATAATGGAGCATCAATCGTGACAATGCCTCCAGCGATCTTCGAGAAGATGATCGGGCATGTACTCACGAGAGAAGGACTAGCAATCTTCGACAGGGACTGGGCAAATGTCACACATAATAGCGATCGTTGAGTTTATCGTAGACACACCAATTTTGTTAGGCATCATGGGCGGCAGTATTCTGCTGCCCTTTGTTGTGTATACGTATCTCGTAGACAAGTATCCTGACGCTGACTGGTGGAAGGAGCATTAGTAAGTCTTATGAGACCAATAAGTATATCTACTTAACTATCTTGTCTAAATATTCCTCGTAACGTTACAATCTATAACAGTGGTTAAGGATTGACAAAGATCCTGGGTCATGTGTTATACTATACAAGCGATCGGGACAACCCGATCCTCCATCTGCGGGTAACCACTCCGCAAGTAACAAACAAAGAGGAAATTTCAATGATCAAAACTGCTATCGCAACTCTCGCCGCAGCTGCTGCTGTAGTTGCCCCGTCTGCTGCCCTGGCAGGTCCTTACGTTAACGTGGAAGCAAACTCTGGTTTCACGGGTTCGGACTACACTGGTACCACTACCGACTTCCACGTTGGTTACGAAGCACCTCTGGGTGATTCTGCTGCATGGTATGTCCAAGCAGGCGCTTCTGTCGTCTCTCCTGACGGCGCTGCTTCCGACACCGTTCCTTCTGGTAAGGCAGGTCTCTCCGTCGCTGCTACTGAGCGTCTGGGCATCTATGGCGAAGTCAGCTTCGTCGGTTCTGGCGACTCCAGCGTTGACCGTGGATACGGCACCAAGGCAGGCGTGAAGTACAGCTTCTGATCCATCAATTTTAGTTGATGTATTGTCAGGGGATCCTAACAGGATCCCCTTTTTAAGTTATGCTTTAACTAACCTTAAATACAGGGAACGTTAAGCGTGTTAAAATAGTTAAGTCACTACAAAAGACACGACAATGAAACAAATTGCACTTGCCGCACTGGCACTCTCCGCCCTGGCGACACCTGCCTTTGCTGGACCCTATGTGGAATCCAAGCACGAGTTCAAAGGAACTGACGACGATTATAAGAAGACTGTCCATCAAGGACGTGTTGGTTATGAAACTAAACTGGGCGCACTGAAGCCCTACATCGAAGCAGGTGCTGGTGTTTCCTACCCCGATGGTGGTGGTAGTGAAACCTTCAAGGCACTGGAAGTCGGCACCAAACTGAAGGTGACTGACAACTTCTCCGCTTATGGTAAGTGGGAGAACATCTTCCAAGATAGCGATGACACTCGCGACTGGAAAGTAGAAGTTGGTACCAAGTACAAGTTCTGAGGTACTAACTGATGAAACTCAAAGCAATCGCTGCTGCCGCTCTGGCAGCACCCCTGGTGGTGGCGTGCGGTTCCACCGAGAGTGCTAAGGCACCCTACAAACTGAATGGAGCGGGTGCTACCTTCCCTGCTCCCTATTACAATGCAGTCCTGGGTGACCTTGCTAAGTCAACTGGCAACAAAGTAAACTATCAAGCAGTTGGTAGTGGTGCTGGTGTCCGTCAGTTTACTGCTAAGACTGTTGACTTCGGTGCCTCTGATGGTGCTGTGTCAGATGCTAAGCAGAAACTGCCGATGGTCCACATTCCTATGACTGGTGGTGCCATCGTCCCCGCTTACAACTATCCTGGTTGTGAAGTAAAGATGACGCAGACACAACTTGCTGATGTCTTCCTCGGTAAGATCACTAACTGGTCTGCCTTCGGTTGTGCTGATAAACAGATCACAACTGTATGGCGCTCTGATGGTAGTGGCACTACCAAAGGGTTCACCAACTCTCTGTCTGCATTCTCTCCTGAGTGGAAGAAGACTGTAGGCACTGGTAAGTCAGTCTCTTGGCCAGTTGGCATCGGTGGTAAAGGTAACTCTGGTGTTGCCGCTGGCATCAAACAACTGGAAGGTGCCATTGGGTATCTGAACTATGGTTATGTAACTGGTGGTAGATTCCAACAGGTTGCGCTTCAAAACAAGGCAGGTAATTATGTCACAGCAAATGCTGAAACATCTTCGGCAGGTCTATCAAAGATCATCCTGGACGATCAGCTTCGTGGTGCTGACGCTAACCCTGCTGGTGCCAATGCATACCCTATTGTCTCCCTTACTTGGATCCTAGCCTATCCTGAGTACGAGAAGAATGATGATGTGAAAGACATGCTCCGCTGGATGCTGACCCCAGTCCAACAGGGTAAAGCAGACGCTCTTGGTTATGTGCCTCTTCCTGAGGACCTTCGTCAGAAAGCACTCGCTGCTGTTGAGACTTTGCGTTGACCTCCTACTTACAGCATGATATACTGGGGTGGTGTTTATACATCACCCTTTTTCTATGGAAAATCGACTTTTCAGTTCAAAAAAAGTCGGAAAAAAAATTCGGGCAATTTTTTCCCGAAAAGGTTTTTTTGAATTATTGGCGAAAATCCCAGAAAGGCACTATTGGCCTATTTTCTGTTTTCTCTC
>Ga0213860_10001090_pt1 | contig 11048 bp, 7 predicted proteins | sample PICome_3_FD_160118 | JGI IMG/M metagenome (GOLD analysis project Ga0213860, IMG submission 160118) | Coastal seawater microbial communities near Pivers Island, North Carolina, United States - PICO550 | ecosystem: Environmental > Aquatic > Marine > Coastal | place: USA: North Carolina | collected...
ACCTATGCTTTTTAAGATTTTATTAACTTCATACTCTTTCTCTTTATAGTCCTCATCTGCAATATCGATAACATGGAGCAATAAATCTGCAGATAAAAGCTCATCAAGCGTGGCTTTAAAAGAAGCAATAAGCTCTGTTGGCAGATCAGAAATAAATCCAACTGTGTCTGAAAATAATATTGAACCAAGCTTAGGATCATGATTTTTTCTAGTTACTGAATCTAGAGTCGCAAAAAGTTGATCAGCTGCGTGCTGATCACTGTTTGTTAATAAATTAAATAAAGATGTTTTACCAGCATTTGTATATCCAACCAATGAAACTATTTTGCTTCTACCCTTCTTCCTGGCATAGGTATTAATTTGTCTCTGTTTGTATGCTTTGTCTAGTTTTGATTTTAAAGTCTTAATTCTTTGACCGATTAACCTTCTATCTGTTTCTAGCTGAGTTTCACCGGGCCCTCTTAGACCTATACCACCTTTCTGTCTTTCTAAGTGTGTCCAACCTCTAATGAGTCTAGTTGAAAGATGATTTAGCTGTGCTAATTCAACTTGCAGCTTACCAATGTGTGATGAAGCCCTAGCAGCAAAGATATCAAGAATAAGTTCTGTTTTATCAATAACTCTAACTTTAAATATTCTTTCTAAATTTCTTGCTTGAGATGCGCTTAAAGCATGATTAATGATTACCAGATCTGGTTTTAATTCCATAACAAGGGATTTAATCTCAAGAATTTTTCCTGAATTAATGAAGGCGCTAGTTGATGGTAGATTTTGCTTACCCATGATTGAGCCTATTACCTCTAAACCAGCAGATTGAACTAATGTAAAAAATTCTTTGTAGGGATTATCTAAATTATTTTTATTTTTTAATGAGTATATATCTAAAAAAATAAGTAACGCTGATTCTGGTAGTTTTTGCTCTTTGATCATGTGATATCTTTATTGTAGAGTTTTTTTATATTTTTGATAATATTTATATAAGATAAAGGAGAAAATTATTAACAGAGGCGAGCGAGCAAGAAAATCTGTGCAAGCAAGTGCTAAAAGAAGAGCGACAAGAGAGATTAAAAAAATTCGACTTGATAAGCTTTATAGAGAGTTACGAAAAGCCCAAAAAAAAAATAAGTAATAATTTAAGCACTTGTTTGTCTACTGCTAAAAAGCAGAAAGGGAGATTTTAATTAAAAATTATGGAAAAAATTGATAAATACGTACCTTTGATTATTGTTCTTTTAGCTCTTTATATTGCTTCTATAGCCTAAAACTTTCTTTTTTGAGCTTCACATGAACCTTTGGCTCTTATCTCAACTTTAGGGTTCTTATTTTTTGAATTTGTTTCGGTTTTGAGCCAGATATCGCCATCTAGCTTACCTTTGCCGGTATACCAATTCAAAGAATTGGTAACTCTATATATATCTACTTTATAGTTTTTAAACATAGGGTGTATTTCACCATTTTGCATGGTATGAAAAACACTCATACCTAGGTCAGATTTTTCTGCAGACCAAGAAGCTTGTGGGTTAAGCCATATTGGAGAAGGCTCAAAGGTATGTTTCATTGAAACTAAATTATCTTTATCGTCCATTTCCCAGTATTGAACGATATAAATATTATCTTTTTGCCAATCCTCTTGTGCAAAACTAGTTTTTGCTCTTTGAAGCAAGAATAATGATTGCTGTGTTTGTTGAGCAAGGTTCTTAAAAAACTCAATTCCTTCAGATAGGTAGGTTTTTTTTATATCTTTATAAGTAATAGAGTAAGAGCCACTTAATTCACAAATAATTTTTTTATTATCTGCAAATATAGAGTTAGAAAATAATATTCCTAATATTAAAATTAATCTCATGATGATTATTTTAACTCAATAGGATTTTTTTAAATAAAAATATTTTGTAAATTATTTACATATGTAAAAAGAATTAATTAATTTTGTAAATTTGCAACTCTTTGCATGGTAATATTCATCTAGATTAGTGTATTAAAAAATTACTAAAGGGAAGCTTCATGAAAAAAATTTCAAACATACTTATAACTATTTTATTTGTTGTCTCTTGTGGAGGTGGTGGATCATCTGATACCAGCCCTCCTGTTACTAGCCCATCACCAAATATAAATTCTTTTTCAGCATCAGCAACCTCAATTACTGTTGGTGAATCAGTAACTCTAAGCTGGACTACTACTAATGCCGATACATGTTCTGCAAGCGGTGATTGGTCTAATAGCATTGAAACTAATGGTAGTGAGACCCTAACTTTGGATACAGTAAAAACTTATAGCTTTACATTGACTTGCTCTGGTGCTGCTGGAACAAATAATGCTGTGTCATCAATATCTGTTGTGGTTGAAGAAGAACAAGTTGAAGATTTAGATGTTCATATAATTGATGATGGAGAAGTAGCAGATATTTGGGGTGGTAATAAATATTTATCATTTTTTGATAGTCTGAATGGTTATGAAGATTGTACAGATGAAGATAATGGAACTGAGTCATGTCAAAGTGTTGATTGGAAGGTAGCCACTGACTCAACTAAAGGCAATGTATTAGAAGTTACTTATTTGCCAAATGCTGGACATTCAGGGCTTGTAGTTGGGCCTTCACCAGGTGTTAATTTATCAGACTATTCAGAAGGAGCTCTCTCATTTGATATTAAAATAATTAACTCTGGTGATTCTAATTTATCTGGAGGTTTCTTTGTAAAAGTAGAAAGCGGTTTAAAAGTTGCGTCTGCAGAATTACCTGTAACAGGAATACTAGGAAGTGGTGATTGGGAATCTGTTAATTTTCCAATATCTTCATTCACTGCCAGTAATGGAGCATTAAATCTAGCAGATTTAACAGCACCTATGGTATTTTTTCCAGCCGATGGAACAGCAGCTAATCTAATATATCAAATTGATAATGTCAGATTTACCGGAATAGCAGAGGGTGCAACTCCACCTACTGGCCCTAATGACACCGGAGGTGGCGGTGGAGGAAGTACTGGTGAGTATGAGATAATTCCCTATGGTGCTGGAAGTATTTCAACCGCCATTAATACAGAAAGTTATAAATGCGGAAGCAATGAAAACGCCACATGGATATGGAATGCGGGAGTTGTAAATGATTTTATTGATAGTTGTAATAATGATACTGGGAAACCAATTAGCTCGCCTATCAAAAGAATACCTCAAGTAGTTGAGCCAGCAAAAAATAAAAAATTAGCAACTCATCGTTGGTGGGGTTCAGTACCTTTTATTGGGGAAACAAAAATAGGCGATCCGGTTGTGGTTTCTCCTGCTCATATTTCAGCAGATCCTGTTAGAGCAAGAATTAGTAATGTTGGTGCAAGATTAATGGGTATCCCAGGAGGATTTAGGCTCGCTGGTGGTTTGTGTGCAAATTGTTATCCTCAATATTCAGCTCCTGAATGGTTTACTGAAGTCTTTGATGGCATTGCAATTGCGAATTCAGTTCATAGGGATATGAATGCATATTTAAAAGACTATAGCGATGGGTCTGTGACGGTTTTATGGAAAACAGGTGATGTAAATGTTATGGAAGCAACTTTTGTCCATGGCTCTCCATACACTTTTTTTAAAGTATATGATGGCACTCCAATTATTAAAACTTTAAGAGAAAATGGTGGGGAAAAAGATATTTTCTATGAGCAAGGAAATAGTATTGGAATATGGACGAGCGTAGCTGGAAATACCCATAATTTTACAATTACAGGAGAAGGTGTAACAACTTATTCAAATACTGATGGTAGTGAAATCAGTATTATTAATTCTACTGGAGAATTTACAGTCTCATACATACCAGATGTCTCTGGAAAGCCAGGAGATGTAATAGCTGATTATTTTATAAACAAATCAAGAAATGTAATTTCATCTGTTGATATTGATTACTCAGTAAATAGATCAAATAACTCTGTAACAGTTACTCATAATTATTTAGATGAAAATGGTAATGCTGTGGATACCATTATTGGTATGCACCCTATGCATTGGAAGCTCTCATCTAATAATATACTTTCAGATTATAAAATTAGGAGTGCCAGAGGAATAATAAAATTTGCTGAAAAAAGTTCATTTAGCTATGAAATGTCTTTTGTTGGAGTATTGCCATCATTACCATCTATCAATAATACATTTGATCAAGCCAAGTTAGAACAACTTATTAGAGAGTTTGTAAATGCAGGTGAATCAACATGGCTTAACAGAGATACTACTAATGATACTTACTGGTCTGGAAAAATATATGGAAAAGTAGCTGAGCTTATTGCTATTTCCAAGTCTATAAATCTTAATAATGAGGCAAATCAATTAACAACATGGCTCAAATCTGAGCTTGAAGACTGGTTTAATGCAGAAACTAATGGTGAGTTAGATGAGCAAAGATATTTTGTTTATGATGATGAGTGGGATACTTTGCTTGGAATGGAAGAGGCCTATGGTTCTCACACACGACTTGCAGATCATCATTTTCACTATGGATATTTTGTTAGAGCTGCAGCAGAAATATGTAGAACTGATAAATCATGGTGTGGAGCAGATCAATACGGGCCTATGATTGAGCTACTCATAAGAGATTACGCAGCGGGCACAGAAGATGATGAATTATTCCCGGCATATAGAAATTTTGATCCTGCAAATGGCTTCTCATGGGCAGATGGTAAGGCTGATGCTCTCCAAGGAAATAATAATGAATCAACTTCAGAGGCAGCTAATTCATACGGATCAATTATTTTATATGGTCTAATTACTGATAACGAAGAGCTAATCAATAAAGGTATTTATTTGCATACTTCGACATCAACAGCATACTGGCAGTACTGGAATGACATAGATGGATATTATGGTAGAGGCGATGACTATAAAAACTTTATTCCTGGATATCCAAATATTACAACTTCAATTATATGGAGTAGTGGAGCAGATTTTTCAACATGGTTTAGTCCTGAATATGCGCATATTTTAGGTATTCAAGGTCTCCCATCTAATCCTCTAATTATGCATGTGAGTCAATATAAAGACTATATGATGGACTATATTGACCTTGGAATTGGTGTCAATAAAGAACCATCCGACCTTGGAGATGATTTATGGCGAGATCTTTGGTGGAGTCTTATTGCTATGGTAGATCCAGAAAGAGCATTAAATGATTATAATACTGTTTCGGTTTATGATCCTGAAGCAGGAGAATCAAAGGCGCGAACTTATCATTGGCTTTATACAATGAATGCATTAGGACATATACAAACAGGTACTGGGGACCTGACTGCAAATTATCCTGCCGCTATGGCCTTCAAAAAAAATAATACTATAAATTACGTAGCATATAATTATAAAAACACTAACATAACTGTTACTTTTAGCGACGGAAAAACTATGATAGTTGCTCCAAATAGTTTTAAAGTAGAGACTAATTAATCTTATGTATTTTACCTTCTTCTATTGTTGCTATTATCTTAATAGCATCAATAGAAGACATATCAATTGAAAGTGGATTTGCCGATAAAACAGTAAAGTTGGCTATCTTCCCAGGTGAGATAGACCCATAATTTGATTCTATTCCTAAAGTAAAAGCTGCATTAATAGTGACTCCTTTTAATGCCTCAAGAACTGAAACTCTTTGATTGGGCCCGGCAACTTTATTAGCAAAATTAATCCTATTAACTGCTGAGTGCATTAATACCAATGGAGATGCAGGTGCCATTGGCATATCCGAATGAAGAGAAAAAATAATATCTTCTTTTTCTAAGTCACCTAACCTAACCATTTGTTGAGACCTTTCAAAACCTACGCCTTTTTTACTATACAAATCAGATAATGCAGTTACATAGAATGGATTTGCGCTAACAATAGCACCCAACTCTTTTATTTTTTTTACTTGGTCATAAGCGGCATAACCAAAATGTACTATAGTTGTTCTGTGATTATCTCTTGGGTTTTGTTTTAGATTTTTTTCTAAAACATTAAGGACTCTATCAAGGCCAGCATCTCCATTTTGATGAACATGTATTTGATATCCTGCATCCCAATAAAGTTTGAATGCTTTATCAAATATTTCTTCCTCCATTAACCAGGCTCCCTCATGCCCATCTAAATATCCATCTCTTAGCATCATATTCTGAGAATACATTGCGCCATCTGCAAAAAGCTTAATATGCCCTGAAAGGTATTCCAGTTTTCCAGCGCCCCATGTCAATTGATCTTCAGTTGCATTGAGTAGATCATTAAAACTAACATGTTCCAACATATATAGAGCGCTAGGGATATACAAAGACTTAAATGGAGTTTCTATATCTCCAAAAATGTAATTTTTAGCTCCCTGTATAGATTTATCATACATGGCACCAGGATTTGCAATTAAAGTGATGCCATTTTGAAGAAGATAGCCTTCTGTAATTTGCATGCCAGATAAAATTCTTTCTGGGGCTGCAAGATAACTCATTACCTTTGGCATAACAGCAATAAGCCCTCTTTCTGAAAAATGCCCTTCTGTTATGTTTGTATGCTTTTTATCATTAACTGTTAAGTTTTTTATATCCTCATTACTAATATCAAAAAATTCTAAAGCTTTCGAGTTCATAATAAATTCATGAAAAGATCTATGAATTATTAATATAGGCCGATCATTTGAGATTTTATCTAAATCTTGTCTTGTTAATTTTTCATGAAAGTAATGATGGAAACCCCAGCTTATCATTGGCTCTCCATCTTCAAGCATTTCATTTATTTCTTGAAGCTTTGCTATATATTCAGATCTATTTCTTACACCTCTTGTTTTTTGATTAGGTGTAGTCCAATCATCTATAGCAACAATATGTGAGTTCATGGTTATTGCGGCCAGCAGAGGATGAATATGGTGCTCTATAAATCCTGGAACTATGACGTTATTTTGAAAGTCACTAATAATCTCAGCATGAGGATATGTCCTTACAAGGTTATTCTTTTTATCTACAGCAAGTATTTTATTTTTTTTAACCAATATTGCGTCAGATTCTTGATCAAATGAATCTAAAGTAATTAATTCTTTTGCTAAAAATATTTTCTCTTTTAGATCTTCTGCATAACTGAAAGGGATTATTAAAAATATGAAAAAAAATAATTTTTTCATAGTTTATAAGTATAACTAAATACTAAGATCCTCTAGATTGTAATCTTTTAAATCCTTTCTAGCCTCATCATTCCATATATATGAGATATCAGCACTTTCAAATGGCTCATAATTGTAAGGAGTTTCTGATGTATATTTTTGCTTTCTTGCATCAATCGCATAACCAATTGATCTTGCTCTTCTTTGAATAATTTCTTCATTAAAAACCTGAGATTCACTATGAATACCTCCGCCCTTAGTTCCAAGAACAGATGAACGTCTATGAAAACCAAAATTAACAGTTACTCTTTGTTCATATCCGCAGTTTGGAAAAGAGCCATGCAATAATTGTCTATTGCATATAATTGCATCACCTGGATTACATACTATTGGAACCGCTCCCTCTAGCCTTTCACTTCCTGCCTCTGCAACTAACTCCTTGATATCTATTTTTCCTACCTTGTGCGTTCCTGGGACAACCCAGACTCCATTAACAGCAGTACTTCCATACACCTGAACCATAAAATTAAAACCATGAATGTCTTCATCAAAATCTGGATTATCCCAATGAGTTACTCCATCTTGATGCCAAGAAACAGCAGCTCCAATACCTGGCTCTTTAATAAATAAAGCCTCATTAAATGGTGCAAAATCTTTTCCATGAATATTTTCAGCTACTTTTAAGAGTTCTGGATGGGCATAAGTTCTCAAACAAGCATCAGAGAATTGCAAAGAACCTAATAGAATTAGAGGGACTGCTGGAGGAGCATCAGTTGCGGCCTCTGGTTCAAACATTTTAATTTGATGCCTTCCATTTGCTAATTCTGTTCCACCCAACGGATCTCCTAATGGCTTGGACCAAACCAATGTTAGAGCTTTAGAATCTGCATTCATTGCTGGCTCACCTTTTGCATTAGTTAAACTTTCTGGTCCAGTTGGAAACTGTGTTCTTAAATGCTTAAGATCTTCTTCTATATCTTTTAGCTCTTCATCGTTTATGACGTCTTCAAATACATAGAAACCATATTTTGAATAGGCTTCACGAATTGATGAGCATAGCTTGCCATCCTCATCAAAAATGATTGGCCCACGATTATCTAACTCTAAGGCCCTCTTTTCACCAGCTTTTAAGTAAGCCTCCATTGCATCGGCTTCGTCGCCATAAAAAGCAGCACAAGCCTTAATTGAACGAGATGCATCAATCATATTTACCCCTAATATTGATTTAAGAATTATTTTAGCAAAAAAAATGTGCCTTGTTCATATCAAAAATTTCTAGCTACTCATTCTTTTAATTGCGCTAGTATGCTTATCATAAAAATGATGTTTAAGAATTCCTAAAATATGAGCGCCAAGAACTATATACAATAAATATGGCAATAAATACTTATGAAACAAACCCCATAAAATATATATATCACTTTCATTAACAGGCGGCGGAAATTCCCAGAAAAAGAAATAGGTTCCATATCCATGATAGCTGGTCATAAAAAAACCTGTGACTGGAACTGCAAGCATTAAAAAATATAATGACGAGTGGGCTATATGCGCTAATTTTCTATCCCTATTTATTAATGACCCATCTAAGCTAGGTCTTTCAGATACAAAATTCCAGACTATTCTTGCAATAACCAAAATAAATACAGTAACCCCAATTGACTTATGAATAACATAATAAAAAAGTCTAAAAGGCGTTCCTTCAGGAATTATTGATGCAAAAATACCCATTGGAATAAGTGATATAAATAAAATTGCAATTGTCCAATGTAAAAAACGAGAAACTTTTCCGTACCTAGCATCTTCATTCTTTATAGATAGGTTCAGCATAGAGTTGTCCTTGCTTTGATTTCTTGCAATAAACAATAAGAATATACCTGAAACAAGAGAGATTAATGCCTGGATCCAAAGTGTAATGGGTTTTACAGAATCCATTGGGGTCTGATTTGGTTTGGGATTTTCAAGTATGCCGGAGGTCGCAACAAAAGAAAGAAACCAAATAGCAACTGCAAAACACCCAATAGCTGCCAATATAGTTCCAAAAACTCTTATTCTTGGATTTGTATAATTCATAGCCCATGCAGTTAAAATTGAAAGCAAAACAATAGCAAAAGCTACTAATCCTCCTGGATATTGATACATAATTTATCTCAATAAAAAATTTATAATAAACATCATATATTCCTTAGAGACCTATTCAAGTAGGCAAGAAATACATACCTACTTCTAAAGAACATACTAGTTGTAAGAATTAAAGAATTCTAAAATTTTATCAAAGGATTATAAGCAACCCTATCAGGAATATCTTCTGCACCAGGTACGCCTTTAGCAATAAGAAATGGTTTAAGCTCTTCGATAGCTTTTGGTTCATCATAATGTCCAATATTTGGATGTAAATGATGGATAAAATGGAGTTGCATTGAGTGGTTTAGATATCTTGGAATCCAATGTTGCCAAAATCTAGTATTTTTATACCTTCCATGCTCTGTTCCAATATGAGGGTAGTAAGAAAAAAAGATAGTGGTATAAACAGAACCAAGCTTAGCAGGCAACCACCATAGCAATAAAGTCTGCAAAGGATACAGAACAACCATAATCATTAGAGCAAATCTAAGTAATAAGGCTATTTTTGCACCTTTATCAAACGCTTTCTGAAAAGCTTTATCACTTGCGAATACTTCTTTATATTTTTCATAATCTGGAGATGTGCCATCAAGCACAAGCAAAATAATTTCTTTAATAGATTTGGCGTTAGAAGTCTGAAAATCAGGATCCTTCTCTTTATCATTGGTATAAGCATGGTGCTTCATGTGGGTAACTCTTAAAACCTCATAAGGATAAATTAAAGTTATTAAAGTAAAGTTACCAACAAAAGAATCTAGCCATCGCCTTTTTGGATTTCCCCTGGAAAAATTACCATGTTGAGCTTCATGAGATGGTAGGTAGGCAAAACAGGCACATATAGTGGCAATAATAAATCCACTCCATAAAGGAATTATTTCGTTTACTACTAACGGCCATAAACTAAGCCAAATACAAGCTTGACCAACACCAATTAGAATCATTTCCCATTGAAATCTTTGAGCGTATTTTTTAGCAATTGCTTTCTCTTTTTCAAAAGAGAATTCTTCTGAAGCGCTATTAGTTATATCCATAACCACTTACCCCTGATATGCGCAATAACGCCAACCAAAAAACCAACTAAAAAACACCAGATAGAAATATTTGTAACATTATTAAAAACACTTAATTTTAAGGCAATTGCATTCAACACGCTGCCAATAAAAATCAAACCAAACCATGCTTTGTTGTAGGAAATTATTTTCTCAAGTATTTTTTCCATTATTTATTCTAACAAAATTTAGTAAAAAAACTTTATTACAAGTTTGTAAATATGAGAAATGAATTGATAAAAAAATGAATATCTAAATGGTGGGCCCGGGAGGACTCGAACCTCCGATCAATGGATTATGAGGGCTCTGATCGGTTAGAATTATTTCGAGCAATGGATTTACTTACTGTGATTGCTATGAAACCTTACACTTATAGGAGAATCATTCTTACACTTAATTATTTTTTCTTTCAATAAGTCGCTCTTTCATCTCATCTCGCTGCTCTTCTTGGAATAATTTATAAATATTCATTTGCTCTTTAGTGAAAATGTTAGAAAGCTGCTTTTCAGCATTTTTATTTATTTTATCAATTTCTTTTTTAAGTGAACGAAGCTGACGTATTCCCATAACTCCCATTCCATTATTATTAGTTGTTTTTTGATTATCGATATTGATGCCATACTTATTCATTAAATTCATTCGTTTTTCAAAGTTATCAACAAAAATAGGCTTGAATTGTTGAACTTGTTCCTCTGTTAAATTTAATCTTGATTGGATCTCTAAAAATATGTCATTATGCTCACCATAATCAGAAGCATTAACTCCCGATATAAGGGTAGTAAGCATAATGACAATTA
>Ga0213860_10001091_pt1 | contig 11047 bp, 10 predicted proteins | sample PICome_3_FD_160118 | JGI IMG/M metagenome (GOLD analysis project Ga0213860, IMG submission 160118) | Coastal seawater microbial communities near Pivers Island, North Carolina, United States - PICO550 | ecosystem: Environmental > Aquatic > Marine > Coastal | place: USA: North Carolina...
AATCAAGTTTACCATCTTCGGTCAACTTAACTTCATAGTTTGTTTTTCTTATATCGTTATGTCCACCTTTGAATGGAGTATCTCCAACTTCTCTGGTAACTTTACCTAACTTAAATTTATTTTTGGACATAAAGTCCTGTACATTAAATGCCATAACTTAACTTATTTCTGTTATAATTTCTCTCATCAAATCATGTGATTTACACCACTCGTTACAAACTTCACCTTGTTTTATAAGTTGTTTGTTAACAGATTCGTTCATTGGAGTCATAAATGCTCCATGAGTTGATGGGTTGGATACAAAATCCCAACCAATCAATTCAAAATCTTCACCTACTTGAACTTTACCACCTGATAAAGGTTCTACTGAACCCATGCCTCTTGATGATATACCTAAAAGGATTCCTGCCTTAAGTAGTTCTTTTAAGATGTTACCACTTGGAGTTGGTAGAATCTCAACTGTTCCTACTAAATCATCATTATCCCAATGAATCTCTCTTACATTGTGAGATACATTCTTTAGGTTAATTACAGAAGAATCAGGATGGTCTAACTCACCTAATGCTCTTCTTTCTTTAATAAGTGTTTCGTATTTTTTAGCTTCTCTCATCAAAATTGGTTTAGGATATATCCTTCCATTTTGATTTTCTGCACCAGCTCTTTGTAAGATACCTTTAACGATAGTTCTTCCACTCGAATCTTCTTTAACGGCTCCTTCAAATAATCTAGTCTCTATTAATAGTTTATTCATTATGCTCCCCAAGTTTTTCTTTTCTTAAACAAATCAAAAAAGATTGCAGATACTTCTTGTCTGATAATTTTTCGGATTAAATCCTTATCAGATTCATTGAGTTCTTCGTTAATTGTTCCTTTTTTAAAGTTAACGATTTCCTCATTGATTATATCATACAACTCTCTCTTAGTCATATTATTTTAATTTACCTTTTTTTGCATCTCTTTTTAAATCTTCGAGTGCTCTAATTTGGTCTTGTATTGCCGTTGCTAAATCTACATTTCTGTATTTTGCTTGTTTTCTAACGGCTAACATTGCAATTCTTTTTTCTTCAGTAGATGCTCCTTCGTTAATTTCAGATGAATCTGATGCATCTTTGGAAGGTTTTTTATTATCACCTTTACCAATTTCAGATGATTTCACCACCTCATCTACTTCTTCTTCACCGAAAGTTGGCCCTTCATGTCCTCTACCAAATCTTTCAGTTTTATATTTCTTACCATCTACTTCAAATTCTTTATCACCATCTTTTTTTGCTTTTGCTACAGCAGCTCCGAAAGCATTACCTTCTGATTTTGTTCCTCTACCCTTCCAAGTTTTTTCAATCTTGTTAAAGAATGCCTTTTTTTCTTCATCAGACATCTGTGGAATAGATTTACCAGCCTTTTCTAAAGCTTTTTTGAAGAATACTTTATATTCGTTTTCTTCAATCATAGTTTCTTTAACTATGTTTTTTAATGCTTCTCGTGTTATTTTCATTTTTCAATCTCCTGTATAGTTTTAGCGATGTTGATTAACTTCTCTTTTATACTATAAATATGTTTATTTGTTCTTTTCCAATACTGATTGGAATCTAACTCATTCATTGTTTTGATTTTATTATACCAATTAAAGAATTTTTCAGTTTCTCTTAACTGATATTTTAATTCTTTTAAGCCCATTGCCATCTTCTTATGAGGATGCATTGATTCATCGTTTTTTAACTCTAACCAACGATTTACTGGTCTTTTTACTTTAGATTCATTTACTGATTCATATGTTCTCTTCTTAGATTTAGATACAATTTTTAAATCTTTTGCTTTTGCCAAAATGTATTTTTCAAATCTACCATCTTTACCTAAGTTTACTTTGTATTCATCTCCATCTTTTCTAACAACATCACCAACAAATTTTTTCTTACTCTTAGGGTCTGTGTATTGAACTCTTGTATTGTAGAACTTATCTTCGTTTACTGATTCAAATAGTTCATCTCTTGTAAGTTTTCTACCAAAGGCCTTTTCAAATGCTTTAATCATTTTTACTTCGGTACTTGCATTTCTCCCAAGTAATTTTAAAACTCTTTTTAATTCTTCTTCAGAAAAATTATAGTTTACTTTTACTTCGTTTACTGATTCCATAAATACAGTTCTACCATATGAATCTTCAATAGAAACTCCTCTACCCTTATGCTTTTTATTATACTTGTGATACATCTTAATCGCATCTTCAACTTTGTCATAAGATTTTGGTGAGTGGTCAACTATTTTTTTATTGTAGTTTCCATGTCTAACCATAATAGTATATGGACCACCTCTTTCGTTTTTCTTAATACTTTTTTTGATTTCTGAATCTGATGCTTCCGAGATGTTATCAACATCATTACCAACAACACTATATCCCATTGAAGTTGCAATCTTTTTCTTTCTTTTCTTATCGGATTTACCTTTATCAGAAAATGCCATAGGAGTTTGATAACCAGCTACAGCACCTGTTGCAGTGGCTTCATCCAATTCTTTTTCTACTTCTTGGATTAATTCTTCTAAAAATTCTTTAAGATTTTTTTCCATTGACATTTTTTATCTCCTTAACTAATTCATAAGACATCATTAAAGCCGAAACTTGGTCATCAGTAATCTTTTTACCGATTTTTTGTTTTTTTAGAACATTTATAGTTTCTCTTAACTTAATTTTTGTAATCTTATCTTCCATTCCTTTATACATTGAATGTAATTCAGTAATGGTCTTAATTAAGCTTGATTCAAAATACTCATTGAATTTTGAAGTGTTGTTAACATTATTAATATACTCTCTTAATAAAGATTTTTGGTCTTGATTCAATGTAGTATATTTTTTGTTAAATGTTTCAACAAGAATTTTGTATGTCAATAATCTGAGGTCTTTCTCTTGTTTTCTATATTCTTCAACCAACTTATCTTCTTTTTCTTTTAATGAAGATGATGATTGTTTTGAAATATGCTCAACTAATGTTAATTTAGAATCGAACACATCTTTAACATCAGTTACATTTATTGTTTTTGCTTCAAATAACTTATGTACAGATGCCAATATCTTATAGTTAGTAACAGGAGATGAAAGGAAACTGTTAATATCTAAAGATTCTTTTATAGCTTTGACAAGATTGTACTTTTCTCTTTTAAGTTTAGAATAATTTAATTTAGTGTGAGCTTCTAATATAACATCAATAAACTTTTCAGCTTTTGATTCTGAATTATATTTTTCATTAATTAGAAGATTATATAATCGTAACTCTTTTGCAAGCTCAGTTTTTCCTGCAAAGAATTCTCGTATGATTTCTTTTGATTTTTCTTCCGAGCCATTCAAGACTTCAAGTGTAATTTGTCTTGTTAATAGCTCAAAAAGAAAACCTGTGTTTTTGAATTTTGAGTGTCTTATTTTTTTCATCTTTATTTTTTCCTATTGTGATACACTAAATTTATCCTATTATAAATATAAAAATATAGAAGATTAATTAATTTTCAGTTTCCTGAATAATATTATCCTCATCTAACATATCTTTAGTTTCGTGTAAATATTTCCTTTTTGATGATATGCCGTTAATATAACTTAACGCTTTTTCTTCGGAAGTTCTACTTCTTTTTTTAGTTCTTTCCTTATCACCAAGTGGGTCTCTACCAAGTGGATGTTTATCTTTTCCATAAGTTCCACCTTCTCTTGGTCTACCACCTTTATCTTTAATTTCTTGTTTGATTTTTTCAAGAGATTCTTCTATATCATCTGGTTCTTCATCTTCTTGTGCAGGGTCTGAACCTTCATCTTCAATAGAACGGAATCTAAATCTATCTTTCAAGTCATCTAACATTTTTATTCTCTCATCATCTTGCTCACCACCACTTAACTTGAATATATTTTCATACACCCAATCTTTAGATAACATATTCAAACCTTGAATATCTTGAGCTAATCTGATTTTCTCACTCCACAAGTTTACTTTTTCTTGTTCGTAAATTGTAGATGGATTTACTAATGATAAACTAAAGTTAGTCATTTCTGAATCTGTAATACCTTGTGAGTATAAATGTACAATCGCAATCTTAGATAACTCAGAAATTACTGTTCTTTGTATTCTTTCAATTGTTCTTGCAAATCTTACATCTTCAGCAGCAAGTGTTGCTTTACCATTGATGTTTTCTTCATACCCTAAATATGCTTTTGGAATCTTTAATGCCGCAAACATTTTATTTTTTAAGTAATCAATATCTTCGATAGTTGCATATTCTAAACCTGCAAGGTTATCAATTTGTGTTCCACTATCACCACCTCTAACTGGTAAGTAAAAATCTTCAGTTAGATTTTGCATATTGTACTTTAAGTTGTAATCACCAGTATTTCTATCGATGAAAGGAACTTTCTTCATCTTGTTGATGATTCTCTGCATGTAGTTATCCACTTCTGTTGGTGGGATATTACCAATATCAATTTTGAAAACTCTTTTTTCTGGTGCTCTCATGATTCTGTGAATCAACATAGCATCTTCCATTAGAGATAATTGTTTCCACAATCTTCTACCATTCTCAATCATAGATTTACCATATGGCAACCAGTTAGTATCTGCTAACAACCTAAAGTGAGCAACTTCAAAGTTTTCATATTCTTCTTTTCCATTTGGGTCTTCAGTAATTTTAAATTTAACTGAGTTTGGATTTGAAGGGTCTGTTCTTTCTAATCTTTCTGTATTATAAACTGAATGAGGTGTTACATTAACAATACCTTGACCTTCAGCAATTTCTAAACCTAAGAAGAAATCTCCATACTTACACATATTTCTTACCCATGGCCATAAGTTGAATTCAACATTAAGAATATCATAGAATAAGTTATTTAATATATCTTGTACTTTTTCATTATCAGAATGAACTTGAAGAGTATCACCAAATTCGTTCTTTAGTGTTGATTCATCTGCGTAAATATCAAGAGCCGATGCCAATATTGGGTCATTATCCATTGCATCGTAATCTCTAAAAACTTCTCTACGAACTTGTTGGTATGCCATTGATTGAGCACCACCTGCTTGTTCGAAGAAAGATTTTTGTAGTTTCGTGTATCTATCTCTTAGAGAAGATAAGTTCGTTTGTTGTCTTTCATCGGTATCAACAACTCTTCTCTTACCATCCTTATCGACAGTAACAACTGCTTGAGCTCTAAAGAGTTTCGTTAATCTACCAAAAAATGAAGTATCCGCCATTTTGTTCCTATTTTAAATTATAACCTTTTATTTTATTTTACCATGCTCTACAAGACCAATACCTTGCTTTGTGTCTTGGACCAGGATTATCACAATTATGTCTCGCTCTGAATGCTTTTCTTCTTTCAGGATTTGACTTTTTAATTTTCATTGTTTTCTCTCCTGACTTCTTTGCAGAAGTTCCACCATGTCCAAAGTTAACTTTTACAACATTACCTTGGGGGTTTTTGACATATACTTTGAATTTTTTAACATCACCTCTTGTTGGTTTACCAAGTTTTACTGTTCTTCCTTGGTATTCAGCTTCGTTGATATCTGGTTTGTATGATTCCATGAATTCTACAAACTCTTTGATATCGTGATAGTTTTCTACGAAATACTCATTACAGTATGATTCGTTTTCGTTTTCATTAAGTAAGTTTTTCATTGAAATCATATTAGTTTCTCCTTAATATATAAATATAAGATTATTTAATTAACCAAGTTAGGTCTTCATTTGTATCACCAACTCTCATTTTCCATGGGTCTTCTTCCATTGCAGTGTTACCTCCAAATCCCATTCCTGCTACATCTAAAGAGTGTGCTCCAATACCACCTAATGCTTGTTTAGTTAAATCAATTCCTTCTTGTCTTAATCGAAGTGCTGTATCTCTAACCCACAACCCAATAGATAATGACATTGTTAAATCATCATTGTAACCTCTCATAGCTTCTGCTCTGTTTCCTCTCCATATAAAAGTAAACAATTCATCAATTGTTCTTGATGAACGAATAGTTACTGATTTCTCTCGTACATATTGTTCCAACTTTGATATAATCAAAGGTCGTGTTTTAGAAGTTGTACTAAACCCTGCCTTCATTCCTCTTTCTTCTGCACGATATCTATTTGTAAGTTGATTTTCTACATCAACATATTTTAAATCTTTACTCATGTAAAAAGTATTTTGATAACCTCTATCAATTACTTGTTGTAAAACTGCCCAACCAATATTTGCGTTCTCAATCACAAGTAATGCATTATTATATTCAGTTGATAAAGAAACTAAAAAGTTTCCAAAATCTTTTGTATCTAATTTACCTTTATATTCTGCAACTTGAGATGCTTGTTCAATGTCAATAACATGACAAGCTGAGTAATCAGCTCCATCACCTCGAGCAACATCGGCTACAACCATATAACCTTTATTATAATTTGGATATTCCCATTTCCAAAGGTTACCATCAAATCCCGTCTTCTCTAAAGGTTCTTGTACAAATGATTCTTTATAGAACATTAAAAGTTGAGGGTCAATCACAGTATCACCCGAAGAAACGAAATCACAATCACATTCTTGAGCCGCTCCTTTAACACCCAAAAGTTTTTCTTGTTCATCTCTCCAATCTTGATTTCTTTCAGGATGAACACTCCAATGTAGTTTAATAAAGTTAAACCCATTTGTTTCTTCTTCTGCACCTACCCAAGTTTTGTGAAAGAAATTTCCGACACCATTTGGTGTTGAAAGGATAATTGCATTACCACCAGTAGATAAGGTAGATTGTGCCGATACCCAAATATCTTCAATCTTATCAATAAACGCCGCCTCATCAAATACTAAAAGGGATAGTGCTTCAGAACGACCAGCATCACCAGCAGCTGAAGTTGCTTTTATCTGAGAACCATTTGAGTATCTCAAAGATAGTTTGTTATCCTCTACTGTTGTTTGTTTTAACCATGAAGGTAAGTACTGATTCATTACACGAACCTTCGTTACAAGGTTCTTAGCAACTTCTTGTTTAGTTGCAATTACTAACACATTGAAATCTTGATTGAATAACATTTTCCAAAGAGAAAATCCCGCAGTTAAGGTTGATATACCTGTTTGTCGAGATTTAAGGATAATATTATATCTATGTTCGTTGAATTGGTCTAATGTTTTTTCTTGAAATGGATATAAGTGAAAAGGAATCTTACCCCTAACAGGATGCTGTATCATACAATACTTCTTCATGAAGTATATTGGGTCTTGAGCACATTTCTGATACTCAAGTTTAATTATATCCTTTAAACTTTGTTTTGGCATTTTATTTTTTTCCTATTTTCCAATATAAGGATGTTCCAACGAATGGTTTGTATTCACCTGCTTGATTTGATAAACCTATATTCAATCCATAGATGTTCATCTTCTTAGTTTTTAACAATCCATTAACACTTAAGTTACCAAATCCATTTGTTTGGTCAACTCCTACTCCGAAACCATAATAAAATTCGTTTTTCGGTAACTCTTTTACAATTGTAGTATTGTAAACAGTTGGAATTCTGAAGAACCAATCAATTTCTCTTGATTCAATTCTATTTTGTGAAATAACATCAGTAAGAATACCAAATCCTAAACTACTATCTGGTTTTTGTCCTAATGAATCTGTTACTTCTGTTGGGAACTCATAAGTTAAGTTCAATGTATCTTTTACTGTAACTTTTGAGAAGTAATCTTTGATAATTGCAAGTGAATCTACATCTACTGGTATCTCCACTTCCTTAATTACTTCTTTTGTAATGTATTTAGGTACATATTTTGTTACCTTTACTTCTTTTTCTACAAATACAGTATCTATTTCTTTTTTGATTAATTCAAAATCTTCTCCATCTACATTTATGATTTCTTTATCACCATAATCTGTTCCACATCCTCTCATTAAAAAGATAACTCCTACCAATAGTAGGATTAATAATTCTTTCCATCTTTTTGCAAATAAATTAAATATAATGTTCATAGTTTCTTTCCTTTAATAAATCGAAAGCTTCTTTTCTTTTAATTTCTAACCCTTCGATTTCTTTTGTACCATTATCAATCATTTCTTGTATATCAGATTTTACTTCATCGACTGATTTTGGTAAATTCCATTTTTCAACGGTACCATCTTCGTTAACATATTCGTATTGTTCTTTAACTTCGGATAAAGAGTGTTTTAATTCTTCTAATTTTGTTTTTCCGAATACAATCATCCTTGTCCACACTTTATAACTGGCATATGCTTCGTATAAACCTTGTGTTTTAAGTTCATGTTCTCTATCAATGGTACAATTCATACAAAATCCACCGTTTTGTATAAATTTCAAATCTTTTTCAGATTTTTTTATAGTTTTACACTCAGAATTTTTACATTTGGATTTTTCTTCGAGATATTTTCTTATTTCTTGTAAGGCTTCTGAGTTTTTACCTGTTTTTAAGGTATAACCTTCTTTTTTCTCGTATCTGTTGTGTTCATCTTCCCAAACATCACCAACTTTACGAGCTTCTTCTTTCTTAGTCCAACCAACAGTTGTATTTTTATCATACTTACCTGTTTGAACCATATCTACCAACTTTCTACGAGTTGGGTGCATATATTTTTTCTTAAATTCTTTACCCATTGTTATATATTAGGTTATAATTTATATATAAATATATCAAAATAAAGAAACCGTAATTTTTAGAAGAAAATACCGAGTATTTGATTTACGGATGCAAATGTACCTGTAAGTTTAAAAGTATTCCCTTTATATAAAAACACAATACCTTCATTTGGTACAATTTTCTTTTGACCACCGATAGAATTTAATCTACCAAGTTCTAATTTAAGTTTTTCTATCTTTTTTGGGTCACCTGATTTCTTAACATCTTTGATTGTTTTATCAATTCGTTTCTTTATATCACGAACTGCCTTATCAGGATTAACTGTAAGTGCTGATGAAGTAAATTCTAATACTTCTGCACCTAATCCTAAGAAGATTTTTTCAAACTTCATTAAATTATCCTTTGATATCTTCTTATGATTATCTTTATCTGTTTTCTTAGCCCATTCAAGTGTTTTGGAATCAGAAATATTCTTATTATCTAATCTAAACTTCTTATCCATGAACGCCCATCTCTTAACCAACCCCATTTTTGTTTTGTTATCAAGTGTTGATGGTGAATTTTTATCAACCCATTGTTCCCACCACGCTTGATGGTAGTTTGCAACACCATCTGTATCTTTTAATCCAAATTCTTTTTGTAATTTAGAGATTTGTGATGAGTATTTTGCTCTTTTCTTAGAAAGGTCTTGTGATTTTGGTAGTTTTACAACAGGTGGGCCTTGAATAGTGTAGTTATCTTGTACATCTTTGTTAACTTGTTTAATCATACCAGCTAATATTCTTGCTGCTTCACCATTTTCACCAATTGCAACACCTTCATCGTTATATTCCATCGTTCCATGGAATACAAGTAACGCTTGACCATAAGGAATTACATTAACTGATGTTGGATATATCACTTCAAGGTTCATGAAACACGCACCTTGTTTAAAAACCTTATCTCTTTGTTTATCTGTAAGAGAAGATATAGCATTTGAAAGGTCTTTCATAGCATAATTGTATGCATCTGATAATCCACCTCTTCCTTGGAACTTATCTGATACTCCTTTGATATCTAAAGCGTTCTCACCTTTGTTTTTTAGGTGTCCTTTGTTTCTCGCCGCTACTAATCTTCCATCTCTCCATGAAATTGCCAATGCTTGACCATCAGTTTTCTCTCTTGTGAATTCAAGTGTACCTTCGAGTGCACGATTTACGATATCTTTAAGTTGTCCAAAGGTTAAATTGATATCAGTATCAAATGGGTGAGACATATGTCCATATGCACCACCTTCTTTTAGTAGTACTTCTTTTAATATCTTTTTTAATCGTATCATTTCAATGCTTTCGTTTAAATAGTTTTCTTTTTCTTTGTTTTTTATCCACAATCCTATTTGTGGCCCTTTAATATCAGATGGAACATCTTTTCCACCAACAGATAAGTTAAAGTTTACGAACTTTTTCATATCCTTTCCAATTAATTTACCAAACTTAACAATTTGGTCATCAGAAAGTGATGTTTTTTCTTGTAGTTTCTTAAATACTACAACTTCTTCTGGTTTGAAGTGTTGTAATGATACTAAAAATACAATATTATTTCTTTCATCGTTTGAATAAGTTAATTTATTTAGTTGTTTTCCTAATACTGAAGGATTATTTTTCTTTAATAACGATGCAAGGAATAAAATATAATCATTATCATTAATATAAGGTTTAGATATTTTAAGATTTGGGAAAATCAATGAAGTAAATCCAATCTTATCATTCAACTCCATATACTTTTTAGTATCTTTTGCTGATTTTATTGATTTTACAACCTCATCTCTAACTCTTTCAAATGAAACTCCTTTAAGTGATGGGTCTTTTTGTAGAGCATCGAGTAATTCTTTATCTAAACTACCACCTAATCTTGCTTGGAATCTTAAAGCTCTTAATTTTCTTAATGGGTCTTCATCAAATCTTTCTTCTGCCTTACCAACTGTTCTAATATTTTTCTTTTTAAGGTCTGCAATACCACCAACTAAGTCAACTATCTCTTTTCTATCGATATCATAGAATAAAGCATTGATAGTTAAATCTCTTCTTCGTACATCACCCTCGATATCTGTATAATCAACAGATGAAGGTCTCCTACCTTTACCAATATCTTTTCTAAATGTTGCAATCTCATGACCACCAACCATTACAACTCCGAATGATTTACCAACCTCAACAGTTTTCATTCCCAAATCCTTAGCAATCTTTAAAACTTCATCTGGTTTTGCATCTGTTGCTAAATCAAAATCCTTTGGTGATTTACCAAGTATAGCATCTCTTACTGCTCCACCCACTACATAAAGTTTCTTACCATTCTTTTTAAATCCTTTTTGGATTTTAATGATATCTGATGGAACTCTTAATTTTAAAGTAGATTCATCCAATCCACTTCTATCGTGTTTAGAGAATTTACCTAATTTATCGAAAGCTCTGAATGATT
>Ga0213860_10001097_pt1 | contig 11027 bp, 14 predicted proteins | sample PICome_3_FD_160118 | JGI IMG/M metagenome (GOLD analysis project Ga0213860, IMG submission 160118) | Coastal seawater microbial communities near Pivers Island, North Carolina, United States - PICO550 | ecosystem: Environmental > Aquatic > Marine > Coastal | place: USA: North Carolina...
TAGTTTTGCTCCAGTAACTGCGTCAGCAGCTAATTCAGCTGTTGCCACTCCAAGGTCTTTAATCTGTACTGCACCACTATTTACTACAAAATTATTTGTAGAAAAAGATGCTTTACCTTTAGTGCTTGATGTAGCGTCAGGAAGATTCACTTCTAACTCTGTTACTGTTACCGTATCACTTGCTGTTTGTTTACCTATGTATAGTTTGCCAGCAGCATTATCCCATGCCAACTCACCATACAACAAAGAAGCTGGTGCTCCAGCACTTGCACCATATACGCTCTTTTTAATCTGTAATGTACTTGCCATTTATCTCTCCTTATGGTTGATAGCTGCCGCCATCTATTGCCTCATTTTGCAAAAGAACATCTGCGTCTTTTACACTTATTGTTGTAGTGCCATTGCTTGTACTAGTTTCAATTCCAGTACCTGCTGCAATATTATCCGTTAATCCATCGGCAGATGTAATTTGTACGTCTGCACTACCATTGTCAATTTTTAATTGGTTGTTGTCATAAAAAACAATTTTTTTATACACATCTTTAATTTTATTTGGTCCTGTTAAACTTCCACCCATTATGTTGTTACTCCTATATCGTCATATGTTGGTTCATTTACACTTGCTACATCACTATAACTAGCATCACTAGGTATAGAAACATTGCTAAAAGTATGTACACTTCTTGTTATATCTGTATAAATACTACTACTTGGATCTGTTATAGCTGTTAAAGTCACATCTGTTGGTATTGCTACGTCTGCAAAATTACCATCAGTGTTATCATTAAAATGCTGTATTAATGAATCAAACGATACATTAATATCGCTAAATGCAGCTAAACCAAAGTTTCCTTTTTTCCAAGTATTAGCCATATTAAAAACTTGATTGCTTTACGTGTCTTACTCCACTAATTCTTCCACGATTAGCAAACATCTTGCCTTCTTTAATTCCTTTTTCAAATTTTCTTTCAAAGTATGGTGCCATTTGTATCATATCAGGTTTTGTTTCATAACCTAATTGTACAGCACGATCTACTAAATATTGATGAAACTGTAATGGCAACTCACTTTGTTCTGTCATAGCAGAACTCGCACTATCTAACGTATTAAAATGGTCTGCTTTTTTATAATAAAATAATGTAACAGTTAATGCGCTAGTTAAACTAGTAAACTGATCCTTTTCTGTTTTAGTAGAATCATACTCAGCTAAACCAATAGAATCTCTTTCAATCCAATAAACTTTATGTTTAGAAATTATATTTTCTGTATTGTGTGCCATTATGTTAAATCCCTGTATTGCGGTCTTCCCATTAATCTTTTAATAGTAACGTGGTTACCATCCTCGTCTTCTAAATCAACAGATTTAATTTCTAATATAGAATCTTTTAATCCATAATAACGTTGATTTGCTACTGTTGTAAACTGAGTAGCTTCGTCAAGAATAAGCGTTCTAGAACAAAACTCATCTGATGCTTGATTTAATAAAATAATAATTTCATTAGTACCTAACTCAGGATGATGTTTTTTAACTTGATCTATCATCTGTTGCAACTTCACCGCTACCTCCTAACATTATATATGGTGATAAAAAATCTATAAAATCATTTCTAGCAATTTGATATTGCTGTGCTAACCAGTTATAATCTTGTACAATTTCTTGAAAAGCTAATTGATATTTTTGAACTGATTCAGCAACTTGTGCCTGGTATTTATTTAAATCTAAAGTATATTTAGATAAATTAGCTTGATTGTCAGCCATAATTGCTTGCATAGCGTTTATTGCATTTTGTATTAAACGCTGTGATTTTTCTGCTTGATTACGAATTGAAACATTTGTTGCTAATTGCGCAGTAGCTTGTGCAGCAGCTAAATCATTTCTAGCATCATTTATTGATGCCTGTATATTTCTTTGAGCTCTATCTAACTTAGTTTGTATTTCAATTCTATAATTATTTGCCTGGCCATTAAATTCATTTAATTCATCAGCAATTCCTGCTTGATAGTCTTGTAACTTTTGTGACTCTTTTGACAATGCTATTTGTGCTAATTCTACATCTTCTGTATCTATAAAATCGTTAACAGCTATATTACCAGCGTCGTGGTCTAGTCCAGAACTACTCTTGTTATAAGCAGGAGGACTACCCAAATCTATATCATTACCAGCTTGTACTCCTGTACTGTTGCTAACTCCTGAACCACTACTAGCTGAACCAACATCGTCATTTCCTGGTCCACTATATGTTACATTTGATATTACATTATTACCAGTGGGTATGTTTATACCACCTAAATCATTATTTAAATTAACTAATGTAGTATTTTTAGCATTTAATTGTTTTCTTAGTATTTCAATAGCAGCAAACAAAACAACGCCTCTATTTAACTCGCTAGGCAAGTTGTCAATAGCACTAGCACCTAATGTTTGATTAGTTGCTGGTGTTATATGTTTTACTAATGCACTTTGTCCGCTAGCTGGTGTAGGTATAACATGTAATGTATCATTAGAAATATAATAAACAGGATCTAACTTGCTAGTATAATAAATACTATTAACATCTTGATAATTATCAGCATCAGCTTCATCAATAACAGATGCTTTTCTAGAGCGTGTTCCATCATTTCTAGTAACACTTTCTATTAATACAGTATTTGTTGTATCCATAGTTGTAGGAGAATTATTTAAAGTAGTATCTTGAGTTAATCTTGACTTCATAGCATTATTCTTCATTAAAAGCTTTATAACTTGTTTTGTACCATCTTTTAATGCTTGTGTAGCTTCTGTGGTTAAACCACTAAGACTACCAGTAATTGCTTCTATATCAGTTTGAAAACTCATTACTACTTAGCTCCTCTTGTTTTTTTAAGGACATCCCACGCACTATGCATACCAGTTTCATTGTACAATCTTTGTCTTGTACCTGCTTGTTTAGTTTCACTTAATATTTTAGCATGATTACGAAATGTTTCAAGATCTGGATTGTTAAACAATCCTCCATCTTTTTTCTTTTTACCTAAAGACATAAGTTGTTTAGCTGCTCTTGTTGCTACGCCCATTATGCATTCTTCTTTCTGTTTTTAATTAAAGTTACTGCTGCAACCCCTGCTGCTGCTCCAGCAATATAAGGATTCTTTTTAGCTAAACTAGCTCCTGCCTTAAATGCTTTTTTAGCACCGCCTACCAAACCTTTTCCATGTGCATTAATTTTTTGTCCAGTAGCAGATTTATTAAACATATCTTTTGCTGTTTGACTTCCTGCTGTAGCAATATCTACACCTTTTTGAGCCGCACTTTTTACGTCAAAAGCTTTAGCTTTTTCTATAAATTTAGTGCTTTGAGCTTGTGCATAGCCTAATTTTTTTTCCATATTTGCTTTTACTTTTTGTCCATCAAATTTAAAATTCATATCTATCTCCGTTAAATGAGGGGGAATATTTCATCCCCCTCTTTATTATTATACAAACTGTAAAACAGTATGTGTTTCAGGAAGTGAAATTTCTAGACCTGCTTCTGTAAGAATCATGTCTTTTCTTCCGTCAACTCCGTCACCTTGAACATTAGTGATAATTTGTGTATCTCTTGATACTCCATTACCTTCTAATGGTCTGTAAGCAACGTTATTCAGATCAATCATAATAGCAGTATTTTGATGCTGATTTCTGAATAGTGGTTCCATAACTAAGTTTAAATTTCCATATAATGTAGAAATTCTAGTTACGTTAACACCAAATTCACTTTGAATGTTCTGAATATCAAATCCAGATCCACCAGCATAAATGTCTTTACTGTTATTTGTTTGAGCCATCATATTACCCAAGAATGAGTTAGAGCCTAACTTGTTAAAGAAAGACATAACTTTTCTTGAACATAAAACAAGTTTTTCACCACTGTTTCCAGATTCTGGTGAAAACACATCTTCCATTGCATCTACGAAATCATCGTAAGTTGCATCAGAATATTGGAAAGTTTTTACTTTTCCGTATGCTTCTGTGTATGGTAAGATACCCCATGTTCTACGTAATGGTCCAGATGTAGTTGAATCATCTGTTCCAATACCGAATAAGAAAGCGTGTTCAAGATCCATCTTATGTTCCATAAGTTTTTCTTGATATACTCTCATGTATTCGTTTGATACACCACGATAACGTGTTGCTAGTGCTGTACCTGAGAATAATGGAACTAGAGTTTTAAAGATTTGGGTATAACCTTCTCTTGAATAAAACTCATCTCTCCACCCTTCTAAAGTGTCACCATCATGACCTTCAGCATAAGCAGAACCAATTACTTGGCCTTTGCCGTTTGCATCTAGTCTTAAGTGGTCATCTGAACCAGGAGCTATTAAACCCTTAGTTGCAGCATCTGCACCATTTGAACTGTGAGTTGGTTTTAAAATCGCTTTTAAAAATGTAGCTGAAATAGCTGAATACGCACTGTTTGCATTATCTACAGCTGTCACCCTGTAATATGCGATTACTGGTTTATCAGAACCGTCAGATCCGTCTTCATCCCATTCACCTTCTAAAGCGATAATTTGACCTACAATTAAAAATTCAGGTCTTACGTTTGTTGACACCTCTCTACCAAACTGATCATATGGAGCGTCTAGCCTAAGATCTGTTACGGCCCAGTTTCCTGTTCCGTAATCTGTAACATCTTTTGCTACGGCAACTTGAAAGTTACGTCTTTGATACTGATGTCTTTGTTCTAAGAACTTAAACACAGGATCATCTGTAGCTTTTTTGCCGACTCTAGATAAGTAGGTAAGGAAAGGTGATGTTTGTGGAGCTAATTCAGCTACTCTTTCACCGAAGTTAAAAATTCGTCTAGAATCATTAATCGATGAAGCGCTTCCGTTAGCACCGTCTAAAGTCACACCAGGTGTGATACTATATTGATTAGCCATCTTGCTTCTCCCTTATTTATATAAACGGATTCTTTTTCTTGTAATTACCAATCATAGAATCCATCATTTGATCTTCTACCTTTTTAGATGACTGCACGTTGACACTTGGTTGAGTCGTAATAGGTTTAGGGATACTCATTTTTTCTTTACGTTGTTTTAGCACCTCTAATTGTAAATCTGCTGTAGATGGTTGTACTGCAGGAATTTGTTCCTGTTCAAAACCTCTATGTAGTTTTACTAAATTGTCTAAGGACAATGACTCTGGTGCGCTCATTTTAACAATAAAGTCTTGAGCTTCTGCAGGACTATACCCGTAATTTGTTTGCAAATCGTTAACAAGTTTAGCTTCAGAAGATGCTTTCTTCTGTTGAGCTATTTGTTGTTGAACTGCCATATTACGTTGTGTTTCCTGCTTTTCATAGTATTCAGTCATATCGTCTAAATACGAATCCCTTGCTGCTACATACTTAGCAGACTTACTATTAGGATCGGTTAGTGCCTCGGAAGAATCAAAGTCTGACGGTTTCACAGGTTTAACAGGTTTTACTATTTCCTGTGGTGCCTCGGGTGCTGGTGTAGGTTGCGTTTGTGCAGGTTGAGATTGAGCTTCAACTCTATCTAATCTGCTTTTTAACTCCTGTAACTCAGCATCTTTTTTATCAGCTTGGCTTTGCCAATACTGAAATTGACTAGGGTCTTCCTTAGGATTAACATCTACAGGTACTTCAGATGGTTCACTTCCAACGGGATTTGATTGTTCAGCGACATATTTGCCAATCTCTTGTTCACCAAATATTTCGTTAAAAATGTCATCATCACTAGTAGAAGCAGGGGCAGTACCCTGGTTCTCTAATTGTTCTGTATTTGTCATCTCTTGTTCATTCATAGTATGTTCTCCTTTCTAACTCTCAATTTCTTCAAGTGCTTCAACGGCTGCCGACCTAGATTCCTCTTGTGGCTCCTCGTTTTGCATTTCTTTCGACACTTGTTGAACTGAGTTCATCAGATTTTTTTCACTATCTGCTAACCTAGATTTATACATCTCGGTTGCCGCTTCAGCACGATTAGATATCTTATCTAAATCGCCACTAAATTTTTCTACCTCTAAACGTTTCTTAGCATGAAGCTCTTCACGCATAGCGGTTTGAAGATCTCCTTTGACCTTCTTCAATTCTTCTTGAGTCATTTGTAATTGTTGTGCCATCTGTTTCATTTGACCTGAACGTTCTAAGACTCCATCTATATCTATAATTTCTGACTTCTTTAATACTTCTGCTTGGTCTATTAATCCCATTTGGAACATTTGCATATAAGTATTTAATAATGCCATTCTATTTGTTGGTAATGTAGAACCAGATACAACTTTAATATCGTATCTACCAATAGCTACATCGTGAAACATTTTAACATCTCCTGTTTCAGTTTCTTTGAAAAAGTTAAATCGTTCTTCTTTTTCAGTTCCATTAGGTTGAACCAATCTAACTACTTTTTCTTCTGTGTATAATTGTTGCATTAAAGGTATTGCAACTTTACCAACTTGATTTAAAAAGTTTTCTACATCATCTCTACGTGATTTAATTCTACGTTGTCCAAATTCATCTACAACTAATGTTCCTCTATATGTAGAAGGTGCTTGTCTTCCGCTTCCTTGCATTAATTCAAAAATACCAAAACCATACTCTAAGTCATATTTAGCATCGGCTTCATTTTTATATAACTCATTTGGAAGTGGTACAGGACCAGCAACTATAGGCGCACCTAGTTCAGCATCAAACTCAATAACACTGGTACCTGCTTTACTCCACTCTTCTTCGATTTGTCGAAGATCTGCTGAACCACGAGGAATAAGTAGTTTTACATTAGTACTTGTACTTGCGTGTGCAATAATTAATGAACGAATTTTATTTATATATTCTTGCAATGGTCTGTATAGTCTTACATCTGATTCAGGATATGGATTTCTATGATGTATATTCATTAATGGAATAATAGGATAATCTTCTATTGGTAGTATTCTTGTGTATAATAAATTATTTCCTACAGTTACACATTGCTTTACACAACACTTATCTATTTTTACAACTTCTATTTGCTCTAATCCAATTAATTCTTCTGCTGTAATAGGAATAATAGAAGTAGTACTTCCTGGTATACCATCTTCATCTTCAGGCCCAGCAACCTTTTGAGGCTCCTGTGGAATCATATTTCCCATTTCATCAAACTCAGGTTCTGGTAATGTAAAATGAAACACTTGACCAATACTTTGTAAAACTAAAAGAAGTTCATCCATAGCGACTTCATCAAAAACAATTACTTCTTCTCCAGTAATTTTTGAAAGTTTTACATATTGATTTATCAGATATTCTTTATATTCTTGTTCGTTTAATAATAATTCTTTTCTTGAAAATTTTTCATAAACATTATAATAAGTATGCATTTCTTTTGTATAGCGTTCAATGTATTTTCTTTTATTATGATAAGTAGTAGTTTCGTCTGTATTAAATATTTGACCTTCAGTAGCTGCTAAATTAGTTTCAGGATAGTCTTCATCATTATCTATAGCACTATCTGAATCTAAAATAATATCACCAAACTCAGGGTATTGTTGCATAGCCTGTTCATCTGTAATATATTTTACAACTAATATGTTAGCAGCATCACGAGCATAGACGTCTTTTGAGTTTGGATCTATGTACACATCTAAAGGATTTACGCCTTTTATATAAACTTCACCTTTACCCATATCTGCATCTGGATCTTGGTAAACGTTTAACACACCCATACCACCAACATAATAGTCATCAATAACTTTTTTTAATTCTTCATCTCCAGATGATTGTGTCCATACCCAAGAAAATAAATCAGAAAAAACTTTTGCTGTATCTCTATCAGAATCTTCTCTAGCTGTAGATCTAAATTGTGGAGAGTTATACGTTAAAAGAGATTTTGCGGTTTCCACAATTGGATGTATTCTATTTACAACAATTGGTGCTTGTCCTCTATTTTCTAGAACTTGACGTTCTTCATTAGTCCATTGAGCACCTGCTCTAAATTCTAAAGATTCCTGAAACTTAACAGCCCAAGTTTCACGAGAGTTATCGTATTCGGTAAGTAGTTCTAAAGATTCTTGAACTTCAGGTAGTAATTCGCCTCCATCTTGAACGGTGCCTTTTTCAAATCCAAACACATCAGACAATTTATCTGATACGTCACTTCTAGAACTTTTTGTTCTTTTCTTTATTTGTTCTGGCATTTACTACCTCATATCCCTTTGGTATACTAATATTTGTTACCTTGTCTAAAACTTTGCCTAAGTCCAGACGGTATTTATTAAGATCTATACGCATAACTCTCTCTATTAACTTATAAGAATTTTTTTATAAAAGTCAAGAACTATTAGATAGTTTTCCAGTTTTTAGTGGTATTTCCTAAAAAATAGTCATCTTCTGAGGATTTTACGCTACTTTCATGTAAAGGTTTATAACAATTTTTGTTAGCATAAAAGAACCCGTCTAGCAAGTCATCATGCTTACCACGGGGATATAGTAGTAGTTCGTCTACAAAAGCTTGCATAGAGGATTGTATGTAAACTTTATTACTTGCAAACAATGGTTGTAAACTTTCTAACCTATACGACTTACTAGTTCTAGGGTTCTCTTTTATTTCAAGACCAGGTATAAACATACCTATTTGTTCTGCCTGTTCTTTTATATACTGACGTAACATTTCCTGATAACCAACAGACTCAATTCTTGTTTTAGTACTGCGGTATATTTTAAAATTATGAATAATAGCATCTGCTACTTCTAATGGAGTTGCTCGTTTTCTGTAATAGGGTAAACAAAATCTATTACCTTCCTCATCTACAGCAATATTAAATATTACAGAATAGTCTGCAGTCTTTCGTGTACTAGACGCAGGATCGACTCCTGTAAAAATATTTACAGCTCTCCTCTCCTCTACTTCCTCACCATTGAGGTTCGTCAGGATGAGAGTTGAGAATCCTGCTTCGTCTTTTTCAATGTAACCATCGTAGCTTTGTATATACTCTTGTCTAAATAAATTATCTTCATCTCCTACGATTTGACATAAATACTCACGATAAAATACAGACAACCTGTTAATACTATCCAACTCTTCCTTCTTTTCTTTTAATTTTTCTATTGGCCAAACTTCTTCCCACAACGAAACACCTTTTTCTAAATCAGGTCTAAACTCTAAAGTTTTCCAACCTTTCATATCTTTTAATGTTTCTACCATACAACGTTCGTGCTGCGGAGTACCAATAACACATATTCTACCAGATAACGGATCAAGTGATGGTACGCCAGATTGCAACAACCAACGTAAATTGTATTCCATAGCTTCTGCTGTTTTGGTATTGTTTTCATCTTCGGGGTCATCTAATATTAAAAGAGTAGGTCGTTGGTTTCCGTGCTTAATACCACGTATCTGTTGTCCTGTACCTTTACAAATAATAACGCTACCATCTTTTAATTCTATTTCTGTGTTTGTCCATTTACGTGCTGACTGCATTCCCCAGTACCCAAAGAAATAACGAAACTCTTGAGAATAATCCAAGACATCTTTTATAGTTCCTAATAATTTTGTAGCGTGTGATTGTGTACGAGATACAAGTACAATTACTTTAATACCCTTATCAAACATTAAATGAAACAAAGGATAAATACCAGCAACAACGGAAGACTTAGCGTGTCCACGTGGAGCAATAACATTAATTTGTTTATCTTCACTAAGCAACGTGCGAGTTAGATCGTAATGAAACGGAGGAGATTCTGCACTAAACATATTCGGCATAACCATTCGGCCGAACAACAACATATCCTGCTGCATCTTTAATATTATGTCTTGTTTATTCTTCATCGATAATTATAGTAATATCCAACTGCATATCTTCTGCTACCTGTACAAGCGTAGCTAAAAATACAAGTAGGTTATTCTCCTTGCCCTTCAGTACTATTCGTTTCTCCACTTGGTAACTCTTTCTTTTGTGTTGCTTTAAGTTTCTTTGTTTGAGTTTCGTACTGATTAGCGATTTGATGACTAATATCCATTTCTATTGTTTCTGTTTGTGATGATTTGTTTGGTGCCATATCTAAAAAGATAGAAAGTTCTTTAGCAGCTCTAATCATACTTCCGCTGTCTTCTTTCATCTTTGCTACTATGATAGCATCCTTCATCACATCTAACACATATCCCTCATCTACACCCTTATCAGTTAAGATCTCTTGTAGTTTCTCTTTTATCATTTGTTTTGTTTCCTTTGACTTCAATAATCGTTTTGCCGCTATATGCGGTTCTTTTTGGTCAGGCCTATACAACTTGCCAATAGCATCAAGGTCTGGCGATTCTCCTGCAATCTTGTACGCCAAATAAGCATCTACAGCAAGTTCTGCTCGTTTAGAATTAGCTTCTATCTCAGAATATGGCTTTGTAGATACTGTATTAAAGTTTCCAGATTTATAATGCGGTTTAAATTCTAAGTACCTATTATGCCCTAACCATTGTCTTCCATAAGGAAATGTCATCTCCGTACCTCGTTTATACTTCTTTTTATAAATACACTCAGCAATAAAACCGTCATCGCTTATACCTAGCTCTCCTTCTTCACATTTCTGCCAATGTTTGTAAGTTAAATCCTTTGCTTCTTCTTTTGACCACACACAATAGTCTTTTGCTACAAAGTTATTCTTTTTCAGCTTCTTTGTTATCTTGATCATCTATTTCTAATTTTTCTTTCAAAAATTTTATATAATCGTCTTTATCATCCTTAAACTGGATATATTCATCTACCACCCTTGCGTTGTTGGCAATATCTGCTTCAAGCTTATTAATACGCATCATTAACATTCCAACAGTTCCCATCACTTCTTTTAAGGTTGGTTTGCTTTTCTTTTTTATGGCCATTAACGTTTCTCCTTAACGTAATTAATTATCCTAATAATTAATGTATCCAATTAACGTTAATATTAACGTTAATACCTTACAATCAATTCTTTTCCTCAGGTTTCAATTTATCTAAACCGAAACGCATTTTATTTCGTTTAATCTCTATTGTCATCTCAGCTGACATTACCATTAACGTTTCTAAAATTTCAGGATCAG
>Ga0213860_10001098_pt1 | contig 11020 bp, 8 predicted proteins | sample PICome_3_FD_160118 | JGI IMG/M metagenome (GOLD analysis project Ga0213860, IMG submission 160118) | Coastal seawater microbial communities near Pivers Island, North Carolina, United States - PICO550 | ecosystem: Environmental > Aquatic > Marine > Coastal | place: USA: North Carolina | collected...
GGAATTTCATCGCGATATATCCGCCGATACCCGATCCAATAAGGAACATCAAGTTCCAGCTTTGTTCCTTCCAATTGAATTGGAAAAAGGGTGCAAATTTATCCGCACCACACATCGTACATAGTGTACGTAAGTTGCTTGAAAAGCCGAAGCTCTTTCCAAAATACAGCATGATAAACATCACCAGCGCGATCAAAGCGCCACTCACGTACCATGGCCATGGTTGCATAATCAAATCCATGATTGAAAAGTTAAGTTAAATGAGTGTTCAAGCTCAGCGGTTAAGGGGTCATGGGTAGAAGCATAAAAAGCCGCACCCATTCAGGCGCGGCTTTTACGCTTTAGTATGGTTTTACAATGTTGAAGGACATACGTAATCTGTCACGTTTAATCCTGCTTCTTTAATTGCTTTGAAACCACCTGCGACATCTACCATTTTGTGGTAGCCGCGTGCTTTCAAAATAGAGGCAGCGATCACAGAGCGATAACCACCAGCACAGTGTACGTAGAATGTACCTTCTTGAGGTACAGAAGCCATTTGATCGTTGAAGTAATCAAGCTCAACGTTCACAGCGTCTACAACGTGCTCGCTCAAGTATTCACCTTGTTTACGTACATCGACAATAGTCGCACCTTCAATGCCTTTCAATTCTTCGGCCGTTACTTGATCTAAAGTATCCACATCCTTACCGGCTGATTTCCACGCATCAAATCCACCCTCCAAGAATCCTATTGAATTATCATATCCCACACGGGATAAACGCGTTACAACTTCTTCCTCGCGACCAGGATCTGCAATGATTAAAATAGGCTGATTGATATCAAGGATCAACGCACCTACCCACATCGCAAAGCTACCGTCAATGCCAATGAAGATGGATTGTGGTACAAAACCGTGGATAAATGTCTTTTGGTGACGAGTATCAAGCACCAAAGCTTCTGTTTCGTTCGCAGCGGCTTCAAAAGCATCTGGAGATAACGGACGAAGTCCTTTTTCCATCACTTTATCCAAGCTTTCATACCCCATTTTGTTCATACGAACATTTTCTGGGAAGTACGCTGGAGGAGCACTAAGACCGTCTGTCACTTCAGCAACAAACTCTTCTTTCGTCATATTAGCGCGCAACGCATAGTTCGTTGCTTTTTGATCACCAATAGTGCCCACAGTTTCCTTAGACATGTTCTTACCACAAGAAGAGCCTGCACCGTGACCAGGGTATACAATCACCTCATCCGCCAAGGTCATGATTTTGTTGCGCAATGAATCGTAAAGGATTCCTGCCAAGTCCTCTTGTGTCATTGTCGCTGCCTTCTGAGATAAATCTGGACGACCTACATCTCCGAGGAACAATGTATCCCCTGAGAAGATCGCGTGGTCTTTGCCACTCTCATCTTTCAATAAATAGGTAGTACTTTCCATAGTGTGACCAGGAGTGTGCAAGACGTGAATTTCTACATCACCTACCTTGAGTACTTCACCGTCTGTAGCCACGTGACAGTCAAATTTCGTGTTTGCCGTTGGCCCGTATACAATTATTGCACCCGTTTTTGCAGCTAGGTCGAGGTGACCAGAAACGAAATCTGCATGGAAGTGTGTTTCCAAAATATATTTGATTGTCACACCGTCCTTTTCAGCACGGTCCATATATGGCCCTACTTCACGAAGTGGGTCAATGATCACAGCTTCTCCGTTAGAAGCGATGTAGTAGGCTCCTTGTGCCAAACATCCAGTGTAAATCTGTTCTACTGTCATGATTCTGAATTTTAGTTCTCTATGTTCTTACAATTGTGTTCCTATAATGTAGATAGCCATCAAAAGGACTAACCATCCAAAGCCTTTCTTCAACTTTTTACCGTCGATAAACTTGGCCAAATAAATCCCTATAAAGATACCAACTACTGCCATTGCCGTAACTGATAAAAGTAAGGTCCAATCAATTTCTAAATCCGGACGTCGCACATCTCCAATAAATCCGATGAGGCTCTTCGCTGCAATGATCAACAAAGATGTACCTACCGCTTTTTTCATTGGAATCTTAGCGAACAATACCAAGGCCGGGATTATCAAAAATCCTCCGCCAGCACCCACAATACCCGTCAACACCCCTACAACGGCTCCTTCTGCAATTATGGCCGGAACGTTAAATTGTGGCTCTACCTCCACTTCAGATTCCTCTACCTCACCACGCTTATCGCGAATCATACTTACGGAAGCCGCAAGCATCACTAACGCGAAGAAGATCATAATGGCAATATCCTTAGTGAGAACGAAATCACCTATGCTTAGGATTTCAGCAGGAATCTTCGGCACAATGAAAGCTCGTGTCACATAAACCGCGATGAAAGCCGGAATAGTAAAGACTACTGCCGTCTTGTAATTCACGTTGCCTAATGTCGCATTTTGAATCCCTCCGACGAGTGCCGTAGTACCCACAATAAATAATGAGTAAGCCGTACTCAATTCAGCAGAAATCCCAAACAAGTATACCAACACGGGCACTGTTAAAATGGAGCCGCCCCCGCCAATAAGGCCTAGTGAAATTCCGATGAAAATCGATGCTACATATCCGATAATGTTCATACTGTCCGATTTAGTACCCCAAATTTCAAGAATCTAAGTCGAACGAGGTGTGACTCAGCGCACACTAGAACAATATGGCTGACATTTCTTCCTGAAGCTCCCTTGCAGCCTGGCCTGCGGCCGCCGCAAAATCCTCTCCATTACTCTGGTAAATGATGCCACGGGTACTATTTACGAGTACCCCGTAGTCCTTATTCGTCGCTTTTTCGAGTACATCCTTTAATGAGCCGCCTTGCGCGCCCACTACGGGTACTAGAAAAAATGATTCCGGTGCCGCGGCACGAACTTGTTCTAAATATTCAGTCTTGGTAGCACCGAGCACGAACATCAATTGGTCCGGTGTTGCCCATTCCTGCGCCTTGCGCACGACATTCTCAAACAAGGCTACCCCATTTTCGTCCTTGATGAATTGGAAATCAAAAGCACCTTGATTCGAAGTCAATGCCAAAAGAATGACCCATTTCCCATCGTAGGCAAGAAACGGACTTACGCTATCCACCCCCATGTAAGGAGCCACAGTCACGCTATCAAATTCGAAGGCATTGAAAAATGCATCGGCATACATCTTAGACGTATTGCCGATATCACCTCGTTTGGCATCGGCAATAGTAAAGACCTCAGGATACGATTCATTCAAATAGTTGATGGTCTTCTCCAAGCTTTGCCAGCCTTTCACGCCATAGCTTTCGTAAAACGCGATATTAGGTTTGTACGCTACCGCATAATCAGCTGTAGCATCAATGATGGCTTTATTAAAGGCAAAAATGGGGTCCGATTCCTTCAACAAGTGCGGCGGAATCTTACTCAAGTCCGTATCCAGACCAACACAAAGTACGCTGCGCTTCTTCTCTATCTGTGCTACCAATGCTGCCTTGTCCATATTAATAGGTACTCCCCTCTTTTAACTTCTCGGCGTTTTCCGCCATGTGAAGTTCGTCAATAAATTTCTGAATGTCCCCATTCATCACATCCCCAAGGTTATAGGTCGTCAGCCCAATTCTATGATCGGTTACCCTCCCTTGTGGATAGTTATAGGTACGAATCTTGGCCGAACGGTCTCCCGTGCTGACCATCGTTTTACGCTGAGCCGCCTGTTCTTCTTGCTTCTTCTTGAATTCCAGATCATACAACCTAGAGCGCAATACCTTCAAGGCTTGTTCGTAGTTCTTATGTTGTGAACGACCATCTTGACACTCCACAACCAAACCTGATGGCAAGTGCGTCAAACGAACGGCACTTTCTGTTTTATTTACATGCTGTCCCCCCGCACCTTGTGAACGATAGGTATCTTTCTTCACATCTTTCATATCAAGATCCACATCCACATCTTCCGCCTCAGGCAACACCACTACAGATGCCGCTGAAGTATGGACACGACCTTGGCTTTCGGTCGCAGGAACGCGCTGCACGCGATGTACACCACTCTCGTATTTCAAAATGCCGTACACTCCTTCACCGCCCACTTCGAAAGCAACTTCCTTAAAGCCTCCGGCAGTCCCTTCGTTCACAGTAATGACGTCCATGGACCAGCCACGCTGTTCAACATAACGTTGGTACATACGAAACAGATCCCCGGCAAAAATCGCTCCCTCATCACCACCTGCACCTTGACGAATCTCAACTAAAGCGTTTTTATCGTCTTCAGGATCTTTCGGGATGAGTAACACTTTTATATCCTCTAGTAGCGCTTCAAAGGCAGGCTCCAACTCTTCGAGTTCCATCTTCGCCATTTGTTTGAAATCTGGGTCCGATTCTTCTTTAAGCACCGCCTTCGCTTCTGCAATACGGCTCTCCATCTCAATAAACTGCTCGCGCGCCTCGACAATAGGCTTGAGGTTTTTGTATTCTCTGTTCAGCAACACATAGCGCTTACCGTCCGAAATGATATCGGGCTGAATGATCAAATCATTGACCTCATTGAAGCGCTGAAAGACGACGTTGAGTTTATCGAGCATTATTTGCTGTATTCAAAGGTTCCGAATTCACTGCTGATGGTCAATTCCTTGCCAGCCCCAGCTTCCACTCGGCCCACGACCTGCGCTGGAACGCCAAATGATTCTGAGATGGCTATGATCTCCTCTGCCAATTCCGGCGCTACATACAATTCCATGCGATGGCCCATATTGAAGACCTCATACATTTCTTTCCATGCCGTACCACTCTCTTCTTGAATCATCTTAAATAGTGGCGGTACTGGGAACAAGTTATCTTTAATGACATGTCCTTCTTTGAGGAAGTGCAAAATTTTCGTCTGCGCTCCACCAGAACAGTGCACCATACCATCAATCTGATCACGATACTTATCTAAAATTGATTTAATGATAGGCGCGTACGTTCGAGTAGGACTGAGCACCAACTTTCCAGCATCCAAAGGAGTATCTGTAGCTTCGGTCAATTGCTTTGAACCTGTATAGACCAATTCCTGTGGGACAGCAGGATCAAAACTTTCTGGATACTTGGCCGCTAAACTCGTATCGAAAACATCATGACGTGCACTGGTCAATCCATTGGATCCCATCCCGCCATTGTACTCACTTTCATAATTCGCCTGACCAAAGCTGGCCAAGCCAACAATGACATTTCCAGGCTTGATATTGGCATTATCTACTACATCGCTACGTTTCATGCGCGCAACCACAGTAGAATCCACAATGATAGTGCGTACTAAATCTCCTACATCAGCAGTCTCACCTCCCGTGCTCAAAATATTCACACCAAACTTTTCATACTCCTCAATGAGCTCTTCCGTGCCGCCGATAATGGCCGCTAGTACTTCGCCGGTAATCAAACCTTTGTTCCGCCCGATGGTCGAGCTGAGCATGATGTTCTCCGTAGCGCCAACACATAATAGGTCGTCGATATTCATGATGAGTGCATCTTGGGCGATGCCCTTCCACACGCTCACATCACCTGTTTCCTTCCAATACATGTAGGCAAGGGAACTCTTTGTCCCGGCACCGTCAGCATGCATGACCAAGCAATAGTCTTCGTCTCCAGTCAAATAATCCGGGACGATTTTGCAAAAGGCCTTGGGGAACAAACCTTTATCGATGTTTTTAATGGCGTTGTGAACGTCTTCTTTCTGTGCACTTACGCCTCTACCGGCGTAACGTTCTGATGATGGTGTACTCATGCTGCAAAAATAAAAAGAAAGCGCGCACGGGAGACCCGTGCGCGCTTTCTTTTATTCTCGTGACAACTACTTGATTTGAATCCAGGATCCTATGATTAAGTCGCCGTCGTTTTTAATTCCATTTAAACTCTTGATGTCTTTCGCTTTAACACCATTCCTTTTGGCGATTGAATTAATCTTATCGCCACGTTGCACTTGATAATGCGTTGCGTCAAATTCAGTGTAATCAGCATTCTTTGTGACTTTAAGTACCATCCCTGCCATTGGACGTGCGCCCCTCAAGCCACCATTGAGTTTCTTGAGATCAACGATATTCATTCCATTATTAGAAGCTATTTTACTCAAGGAACGATCTTTAGGCCCTAACGTAATGGTTTGTCCTATGGGGCGTACATCTTTCTGAGAAGGTGCTTTATCGCCAGATTCGATTGCGGTACTTTCATTAACCGGAGGAACGTAATCGTCTCGCAAGACTTTGAAATCTGTACGTCGATTAACCTGGTTTGCGATCTCCTGAGCATTTGAACTTTGACGACGTATAAACGACTCGCTCAACACGCTTCCCGCTTCGAATAAATCCGAGCCTAAACCTCTATATTTTTCAGTGATTACAAAAGGTTCACTCTCACCCATCCCCACTGCCGTTAAGCGATCTGGGGACACTCCTTTTTCTATCAGGTAATCCACACAACTTTGTGCCCTTTTTTGAGAGAGAACTTGATTCTTTTCTTCGGTATCGCGGTAATCTGTATGTGATCTAAGCTCAATGGTTATAGTCGGATTACGCTTTAAAATGCTGTACACAGAGTCCAAGGCAGTTTTACTTTCTTCCCGCAAATCCCATTTAGCTAGATCAAAGAATACGTTAGGCAGAACTATAGGTACCTCAAAAGGATCCAACTTACACTCTATAGGCGCGCTGTTGTTCAACTCATGGGTATATTTCCACGGCTTGTCTTTATCTTTTACTTCCCATTTTTCACATGGCACTTCTGTGGACCAATCAACGGTTTCGTCAAAAAACTTCTTTTTCGATACGGTAAACTTATACTCCACAGATTCTTCGAGTTTTCCTTCTGCAACTGGCACAATACCGTCTGCGTCAGATTTTGGTAGTTTACTATCCTTACCAGCTTTAGAGTTAATAGTAAGCGTGGCACCCTCGAGTGTTTTTCCTGTTTTCGAATTGTATAGAACGAATTTAGCAGTAAGGGTGCGTTCTACTCGGCGAACAGAGTAGATATCAAATGATTGACGCTTTTCACGATCTGAAACTACATATCCAATCTCAGCCTCGACTCTATCTGATCTCCAACGAATTGAGATATCATCTTGAGGGCTATTGATGTTTTTCCCAAGATTTATTGGGTCACCTGTAGGCATGCCCTTAGCATCTAATTTTACCTTATAACAATCAAATCCTCCGAAACCTACTATACCATTGGAAGAAAAATATAGATAACCATCGGTATGCACGAACGGATGCAATTCATCGCCGGAGGTATTTACCATGGTAAGTTTTATCGGTGTCCCCCAAGACTTGCGTTTTTCACGAGCAACGACATACAAATCCTTTCCTCCATCGCTACCTGGAACGTCTGCGGCAAAATACAGCAGCTCATCATCGCTACTCAGTGCGGGATGTCCAATCGAACTTCCCTCCGGCAGGTCAATAGGTATCATTTCAGCTTGTGACCAGTCCTTGCCTACTAAAGTCGACTTCCATATCGCACATCCCAGATTCTTATTTTTAACATTCTCACAACGCGTAAAGTACATTTCCTTACCTCTTGAGTTGAAAGCTATAACTCCTTCGTGTGCTTTAGTATTGATAAAATCTGAATTTAACGGCTCTAGGTCATTGTAGGGTAGATAATCTTTTACATCAGATTTCTTACCTCTTCGTCCTCTTTTGGATTCTTCTTTGGGTGTAGCAATGAATATATCAGAATAGCGTTGTCCAATCCATCCATCTTCTTTCTTACCCGTTGATTTATCATTCATTGAACTGATGTATACATCCGGGGTACCTCGGCGCGTTGGAATGAAGGAAATCGATAAATCTGCTTTGTCTGAGTTTATCACATCTAACAACGGGTCGTCATCATCAGACAAAACGACATATTCGGGGATACAGTCGCTTTCCAACTTTCCAATAGCATAGTTGCAGTTATCTATGGCTTCATTAATAGTTTCGTTATCCGAATCAGCTTTACGGCTTTCTTCGAGAGACTTAAGCGCTTCTTTATAGGCTCGGATAGCATCTCTATTTTTCTTATCATCGAATTCCGCAGAACAAATGACCATTTCCGCATATCTAAGATTTGCCATACTTCCATAGCCTAATTTCGCAGCCCGATTGTATTGGCTAGAGGCTTTTCTACAATCACCAGATAAGCGATAACATTCCCCAAGATTAAAAGTGATTCGCTTTTTTACTTCACGAGATTTTTCTTTCGACATTGCTTTTTTATACAGGTCGATAGCTGTAGAATACTCTTTGGCATTGAAATAATCATCTGCCTTTTTAGTGGTTTTATGGAGTTCTACTTCAGTGTCTTCTCCTTTGGCGTCTTGGGCCGTTACTATCACTGGTAAGGCAAAAAGCGCAAATGCGAGCGTAAAGATCTTGCGTAACTGCATCAGAATATGGTCATCTAGTGTTTAAGCGGTCACCAATATAGTCAAAATCAAAAAAGAAACCCCGCGCTGGCGGGGTTTCTATTTGAATGAATCGAAAAAAAATTCAATTATCTCGTGAATAGCATTTCACGGAATTTCGGCATTGGCCATTGTTCGTCGTCAATCATCAACTCTAGCTTATCACTTTCGTAGCGGATTACTTCAAAGAATGGTTTTACATTATCGTAGTAAGCAATGGCTTTTTCACGAACATCTTCCAAAGCGTTTGCAGCCTTGCGAGCCTCGATCATCGCATCCTTAGATGAAAGGATTTTAGAGATTCTAGCACTAATTTCCTTAATCATATCCAATTGCTCTTTTGCGACATTATTGAAGGTTTCAGCATCCATGATTTCCTTTAGACGCTGAACGTTATCAATCAATGTGTTTTGGTACTTAATTGCCGTAGGAACGATGTGATTACCCGCAAGATCGCCTAGTACACGAGATTCAATTTGAATCTTCATGAAGTATGATTCCAACAAGATTTCGTGACGAGCTTCCGCCTCGCGGTGACTCATAACCCCCATAGCTTCGAACATACTCAAGCTCTGCTCGCTGACGTATGCATCTAGCGCACGTGGCGTTGAAGGTTCGTTATTCAAACCGCGTTTGGCGGCCTCTTCCTTCCATGCATCACCGTATCCATCGCCTTCGAAGCGAATGGCCTTGCTTTCTTTAATGTAACCTTTCAATACGCTGAAGATGGCTTCGTCTTTCTTCAAGGAATCCTTCTCGATCAACGCATCGACGTCCGCTTTGAATTCGATCAATTGTTCCGCTATAGCTGCATTCAATACAGTCATCGGCTGTGCACAGTTAGACGCTGAACCTGCAGCACGTAACTCAAACTTATTTCCAGTAAAGGCGAATGGTGAAGTACGGTTACGGTCAGTGTTATCTAACAATACATCTGGAATTTTACCTACCACGTTCAATTTGAGGTCGGTCTTCTCTTCCGGAGTCATTTTACCGCCTTCGATATTTTCTAATTGGTCCAATACCGCACTCAACTGCTGACCAATAAACACTGAAATGATGGCAGGTGGCGCCTCGTTTGCGCCCAAACGGTGCTCATTACCTGCTGAGCCAATTGATGCACGAATCAAATCTGCGTGACGGTAAACCGCCTTAATAGTATTAATGAAGAAGGTCAAGAACATCAAGTTGCTCATTGGCGTAGAGCCTGGAGCCAATAGGTTCACACCTGTATTTGTAGCCAACGACCAGTTATTGTGCTTTCCTGACCCATTGATGTTCGCGAATGGTTTCTCGTGCAACAAGACACGGAAATTGTGACGACGCGCCACCTTCTCCATCAAGTCCATGAATAACGAGTTGTGATCTACTGCAACGTTCGCTTCCTCAAAGACTGGTGCGAATTCGTATTGTGCAGGAGCCACCTCGTTATGACGTGTTTTTACTGGAATACCCAAAATGCGACTTTCGTATTCCAATTCTTTCATGAATTCAATCGCACGCTCTGGAATAGATCCAAAATAATGATCGTCCAATTGTTGTCCCTTCGCTGGCGCATGTCCAACAAGAGCACGACCTGCCAACTGCAAATCTGGACGTGCAGCAAAGTAGGCTTCGTCTACCAAGAAGTATTCCTGCTCCCATCCTAGGGTTGCATTTACTTTCGTAACGTTTTTATCGAAGTATTTACATACTGCGGTTGCCGCAGCATCTACAGATTGTAATGCTCGAAGCAGTGGCGCCTTGTAATCCAAAGCTTCACCAGTGTATGAAACGAATACCGTTGGTATACAAAGTGTCGTACCAAAGATGAATGCTGGAGATGTTGGATCCCAAGCTGTATATCCACGAGCTTCGAACGTGTTGCGAATACCACCGTTCGGGAAAGAAGATGCATCCGGTTCTTGCTGAACCAACATACCTCCTGAGAACTTCTCAATGGCCTCACCATTACCCGTTGGCTCGAAAAATGAATCGTGCTTTTCAGCTGTCGTGCCAGTCAAAGGCTGGAACCAGTGTGTGTAATGCGTAGCACCTAAGTTCAATGCCCAAGCCTTCATACCAGAAGCTACTTGATCTGCGATAGAACGGTTAATTTTCGTTCCATTATCCATTGCATCGATGACCGCCTTGTAGGCTTCAGAGGTCATGTATTCGCGCATCGCTTTTCTATTGAAAACGCGTGAGCCGAAGTAATCTGAAACTCTCGTTTCAGGTGCTTCGAAATTCTTAGGCTTGCGCCCCATTGTTTCTTCTAGTGCTAGAAATCTTACCGTTGGCATGAGGTTAATGTTTTAATTGCACCAAAGGTACCCCCTAAAAAGGAGGGGTGCAACCAAAAATTATTAACTATTTATCAAAACAACCCCCTAAAGCAAGAGGCTAGCTACGAAGATTAGGTATATTACCAGTAATAATGCCCCTTCCAAACGATCTAGTCGGTCCTTTGTGAACCAACCCATTAATGGAATTATTAACAATGAGAGGCCCACGCTCACCCAAAAATCGGAGGTGAACAGCGCAGGATCATAGGAGGTAATGGGTTGAATAAGCGCAGTGAATCCTAAGACACTCAGAATATTAAAGATGTTCGAGCCGATGATATTTCCAATGGCTATATCTGTTTCGCCTTTACGTGCAGCCAT
>Ga0213860_10001102_pt1 | contig 11004 bp, 4 predicted proteins | sample PICome_3_FD_160118 | JGI IMG/M metagenome (GOLD analysis project Ga0213860, IMG submission 160118) | Coastal seawater microbial communities near Pivers Island, North Carolina, United States - PICO550 | ecosystem: Environmental > Aquatic > Marine > Coastal | place: USA: North Carolina | collected...
ATCACCGATTCTACAGGTGCTGTTGCATGTAACCAAAACCTTACAGTTACAGGTGACCTGATTGTTAATGGTTCTACCACACAGGTCAATACATCACAAACAACCATTGAAGACCAACTCCTGGAACTGGGAATGGTTGATGGTTCTGCTCCTAGTTCTGACCTGAACAAAGATATTGGTGTTCTGTTCAACTACTTCACAGATGCCGCTAAGAAAGCTGGTATTTACTGGGATGATTCAACTTCAAGAATCGTTGTTTCGAACGTAGCAACTGAATCCTCAGGTGTTATGACCAACGCTACACCTGGTTCTCTTGAAATTGGTTCATTGTTCCTCAACGATTGTGCAGGCAACACACAGGTTATTTCCTGTTCTGGTTCTACTAGATCTCTTGAGAACATCACTATTGATGGTGGAACCTTCTGATAAGGGTCACAACTGAATAATAAATAGGGGGACATGATCCCCCTTTTTTTATGGAATCCGATGCAAAATATTTGATCTCTTCTTATCAAAGTACCTCAGCAGATCTCTTCACTCAGTCTATTGCTCTTCAAGCAAAAGTAAGACAACTATCCGACATGGTACAGGCACTTCAACAAGAGCTGGAAGAACTTAAATCAAAATCCAAAACACCAAGAACTAAAAAATCTGAGGATGGTGGCACATTCTAAATAAGGTATAGCTCGATATATATCGGGTTTGAAAGGTATATACCGCTTTTAGAATAAATGGCAGATCCACAGATTAGGTTAAAGAGGTCTTCTGTTGCCTTAAAGAGACCATCGCTTGGGATTTTAACCACAGGCGAGTTTGCAATAAACACATATGATGGCAGTCTTTTCACCGTTCGTGACACTGGCGGTGTAGGTATTGCCACTACAGTCACCAATCTCACCCCTTGGACAGAGAATATTGGTGCGGAATCAATTACATATTCTGGGATTCAAACCAGTGGTGGTGGAACAACTACAGATTACTCATCTGTTACACTATCTGGTTTAACACCAACAGGATTTAATACAACTTATACCAGACAATCCACAGGATTTGTTCTTGATACAGGAACCGTTGCTAGTGGCAACGCCCTGTTCGATACTGATAGTAGTTACTATTATTACGTCGATTCTGACAACACCAACAGAATGCTGATTTATAGTGAATCAGACAACAATTGGATGGGTGTTGCAACTACAGAAGCTGCAGCCTCAACTGATTACAACGTATTAACAACATCTGGTTTATCACCATCCTCTTTCAACCAAACATATACCAGACAGGCTACAGGATTCATTCTTGATACTGGTACAGTAGCTTCTGGTAATGCAATATTCAGAACTGATAGTAGTCACTATTATTATGTGGCATCTACTGGATCAGATGCAGAAGATAGAATCGTCATCTGGTCTGAAGAGGATAATGCGTGGCTAACTGTTTTTGACTTTAATGATCCTGATTTTAGGGAAGGAAATATATCTAATGGTCAAGCACTTGGTTCCTCCTTTATCTTTAATGCTACTTTAGCTACTGGTTCTGACACATTTAATGGAAGAAATGTTCCAGATGCTGATGATGCCAATGTTACATATGACACAACAAAGGACTACACCTCCTTAACATTGGATGCCAGTATTAGTGACCTAGATGGAGATTATACCAGACAATCATTTAAGGCAAATCTCGATACTGGGACTGTATCGTCTGGTAATGCACTATTCAATGCTACTTCAGATTATTGGTGGTTCTTGAAGGATGGTGATAATTCCAAGATGATCATCTATGATTCTGTTGCAGGATATTGGACTTATGTTGGTAAAACTGGTGGTGATTTCTCTTCTGCTGCTAATAATACAGCGGTTGGATCAGTTAACACGGTTGAATCACAAACACTTTCTTCTGTAGCCTACGAATCAAGTGCATATCAACCAGATGCTAATTATTCTGAAATAACATATGGTTCCCTTTCTGGAACAGATTTCACTAGTGCATCAAACAATGATAGTGTTACATCCAGTGTTCTTGCCAACGAACAACTAGTTCTGTCAGGCATGTCCGACAGCAACCATAACGGCACTTATGACATGGTGTATCGTGATGGTAACAGAATGTTGGCAACTGTTGAACAATCTGGTGCTTCTGTCATCATTTCAATTGAACGTGAAGCCGAGTACTACCTTGGTATTTCTGGAACAGGTATTTCTGCCATTGATAACGGTGGTAATCTCACCGTTCAAAAATATACTGGTTATATCTATAACTCTTCTGGTGATACCTGGACTTGGATCACTGGTAGTACGGGTGGCATCTTCCACTGGTACTATTGGGACACCACTGATGATATTTTTGTTGCCTATGATGCCACCAATAGTGAGTGGAAGGCATTTGACCTTGGCGAGGCGACTGGCAATGTCGCTTCGTTCATCTCTGATCTAGATTCCACAGGTTCTCAGGGTGGTTACATTAGTTCAGGTGAAAACTTCACTCTCACTTCAGCTAACATTGCTTCCTTAACTTCTGACAAGGACATCTATCCTGGAACATCGATCATCAGGGTTCCTGATGGTGATGACTCTAATATCACTTATGGTTCTGCCTCAGACCACCCATACTATGTTTATCAGACTGCTGATGCTAAGAAGTGGGTCCTATTCGCTCTCGAATCTAGTTACTATTGGACGGCTTATTATAGATCTACTGCCTTTGACCTTAGAACTGAGACTCTGACAGATGATGCAACTGCATTCACTCTGGATAGTACTTCTGACTTTGAGTACATCACAGCTAATAGTGACACTTACAATGGAAACAACATCCCTGATGCTGATGATTCCAATGTAAGTTACTCGGCTGCATCCTCTGTTGGTATTACTACTGTAATAGTAACCTCTGGCAAAACCACAGCAGATTCAAGATTTGTACCCACTGCTAGTGGTAGTATTGTTTATGGAACTACCGCCGTTGGTGTCACTACCAGTGCAGTTGGAGTTGTTACTTTCAATACAGATGGTGATTTAATACTCGCTGGTACTGTTGATGGTAGAGATGTTGCAACTGATGGTTCAAATCAAGACAATCTACAATTACTAACTGGTGTAAGTGCTGGTGCTACAACTCTCGGAACTTTCACTGGAACTACTATCAGTGATAATGAAGATATTAAGACTGCTCTTCAAGACTTAGAGACAGCAGTTGATAATGTAGTTGGTGGTAATAGTGGTGCAGCAAGTGTTCTTGTTAGTTCTACATCTACAGATGCTAGTTTCTTCCCCACCTTTGTTGCTGACAACAATAACAGTGGCACACAAGAAACATTTAGTACAGATGCAGGAATAACCTACAATCCCTCATCAAATATTCTAACTGTTTCTGGAAGTGTTGCTGCTAATGTAACTGGAAACCTGACTGGAGATGTTACTGGAACTGCTACTACGGCAACTAATCTTGCAGATGCAGCTAACATCACTACGGGGACTATCAGTAATGATAGACTTCCTTCTACAATTACCAAGAATTTAACTGGTGATGTTACTGGTAATGTTACTGGTAATGCCACTTCTGCTGACACTGTTGATGTAACCGACGCTAGTTCTACCAACGATACCTTTAACCCAGTCTTCTCTGATGGTTCTGGTTCTGGTGAGACCATTATGATGGACGTGGGTCTCATCTACAACCCAAGTTCCAACACACTAACTGCTGGAACCTTCTCTGGTTCTCTGTCTGGTACTGCTGACGTTGCTGATAATGTCGATGTTGTTAATGTATCAACCACCAACCTGGACTTGACACTCACCATGTCGGATGGTTCTAACACCACCACTGGTCGAACCCTTGGAATGGACTCCGACCTTACCTACAATCCCAGCACTAATACACTGACTGCTGGAACTGTTGTTGGTAATCTGACTGGTGATGTAACTGGTACAGCAACCACAGCAACCAATGCAGTACAACTACAAACCTCAAGAAATATAGGTGGTGTTGCCTTCAATGGTACCGCTGATATCAACCTTCCTGGTGTAAATGCAGCAGGTAATCAAAACACTTCAGGAACTGCTGGTGGACTGAGTGGTTCTCCAAGTATCACTGTTACAGATATCACGGCAGTTGGTAATGTATCGATTGCTGGAACACTGACTTATGAAGATGTAACTAGCGTTGATGCTATTGGTATTGTCACAGCAAGAACTGGTGTTAGGGTTACTACTGGTGGCATTGTAGTATCTGCTGGTGGTCTGGATGTAACTGGTGTTACTACATTCAGAAGTCATGTTCGACTTGGTGATGATGATGAACTGAGGTTTGGTGCCAATGATGATTTTAAAATTGTTCATGACCCCAATGATTGCCGTTTTGAGAACTCAAACGGTGACATCAAGTTTAAGAACACCGGTAGTTATTTCTTCTTTGATGAGGATGGTGGTGAGACCTTAGCATCCTTTATTAATGATGGAGCGATAAATCTTTTCCACTCAGGAAGTAAGAAATTTTGCACCACAAGCACTGGCGCTATTGTAACCGGTGTTCTTACTGCAACATCCTTTGTAGGTGATGTTACTGGCAATGTATCAGGAAACGCAGGAACAGCAACATCTCTAGCAACCACCAGAACAATTCATGGTGTAAGTTTTGACGGAACCAGTGACATCGATCTGTCTGAGGTTATTCAGGATACTGTTGGAACAATGTTCTCTGGTAACACAGAGACAGGTATCACTGTAACCTATGAAGATGGTGATGGTACTATTGATTTAGTAGTTGGAACTCTCAACCAAGATACAACAGGAACAGCTGCTCTTGCAGAGGGTCTAACAGGAACACCTAATATTATAGTTGGGGTTGTAACAGCATCAACTTTAGATATTTCTGGCGATGTTGATATTGATGGGACACTGGAAGCAGACGCCATCACTATTGATGGAATAAGTCTTTCAGAAACCATCGCTGATACTGTTGGAGGAATGGTCTCCAGTAACACTGAGACTGGTATTACTGTTACATATGACGATAGTGATAATACACTCGATTTTGTTATTGGTACATTAAATCAAGATACCACAGGTAACGCAGGAACAGCAACATCCCTGGCAACCGCTAGAACAATTGCTGGTGTTAGTTTTGATGGCACCTCTGACATCTCACTGAACAACAACGCTATCACCAATGGTGCTGGATATATCACTACATCATTTACAAATACAAATCAACTGACTAATGGTGCTGGTTTCATTACTACATCATTTACAAATACAAACCAACTTACCAATGGTGCCGGTTTCATTACGGCTAGTGATGACATTACAGGTAACGCAGATACCGCCACCGCACTTGAAACCGCAAGAAACATTGGTGGTGTTGCCTTCAATGGTACCGCTGATATCAACCTTCCTGGTGTTAACGCAACAGGTAATCAAAATACTTCAGGAACTGCTGCTGGTCTTAGTGGTTCTCCAAGTATAACAGTCACAGACATTACCGCAGTTGGTAATGTGTCTATTGCGGGAACATTGACTTATGAAGATGTAACTAGTGTTGATGCTCTTGGTATTGTAACAGCAAGAACTGGGGTTAGGATTTCCACTGGTGGTCTTGTTGTGAGTGCTGGTGGTGCTAATATCACTGGTGGTATTACAGGTGATTTAACAGGAGATGTAACTGGCAATGTATCAGGAAACGCAGGAACAGCAACATCCCTGGCAACAGCTAGGACAATTGCAGGTGTTAGTTTTGACGGAACCAGTGACATCTCACTGAACAACAACGCTATCACCAATGGTGCTGGATATATCACTACATCATTTACAAGTTATAACCAACTCTCTGATAAACCAACCATACCAACCAACAACAATCAGTTGACGAATGGTGCTGGTTATATCACCACATCATTTACCAATACTAATCAACTTACCAATGGTGCTGGTTTTATTACCAATAATGTAAGTGGAGTTCTAACTGCTACACAATTTAAAGGTGATGGTTCCACACTTTCCAACATACCAACATCTATTGTAGCTGGTGACAATATCAGTGTTAGTGGAGCCACTGGTGCTGTTACAATCACTGGTCTTGCCAACACATCAAATGTAAGAACAGACACTCTAAATGTAATTGGTGTATCCACATTCAGTGGTAACCTGAACTTGGGTGATGATGTTTGTATTAATGTAGGTGATAGTTCAGATTTAAAAATCTATCACGATGGTGATCACTCATATGTCAGTGATGAGGGACAGGGTAATCTAAAATTTAGATCAAACGCTTTTAAATTTACCAATGTAGCAGAGAGTAAAACTGGTTTGGTGGTTAATCCTCCAACAGCTGTAGAAGCATATTTTAATGGTTCTAAGAAACTTGAAACTACTAATGATGGTGTCAATATTGTTGGCACTTGTACTGCTACATCATTTGTTGGTGATGGTTCAGGTCTAACCAACATTGGAGTGAGTACTTCTAACGTAAGATCTGATACTGTTCAGGTTGGTGTTTTAACTGCCACTTCACAGTTCTATCCACCTTCACTTACCACAACAGAAAGAGATGCAATAACCTTCAATACAGGTGCATTCATCTTCAATAGCACAGAACAAAGACTCCAAGTTTATCTTGGTTCTACCTGGGCATCATTAACAGTCGATATCGATCCATACTCCATCATCAATATGTAATAAATAAAAGAAACTCTGTCTTGAAATGATTAACGAAGAGGGTCTCAGAGATTGGTTTGGTAAATCCAAGTCCAAGGATGGTAAGAAGGGTTGGGTCAATGTTGTAACAGGTGACTCCTGTGCAAGTGACAAACCTGGTGAAGGAGTCCCTAAGTGTGTGTCATCATCCAAGAGAGCTAGTATGTCCAAGAAGGAACGTGTAGCAGCTCAGGCAGCCAAGAGAAGAGAAGACCCTGGTCAACAATCCAAGTCAGGGGCAGCTAAACCTACTAATGTTAAAACCGATAGAAAGGTGAAAGAAGACATGGAATTCAACGAAGCAGAAGACAAAAAAGGTAAAGGTAGTGGTAAAAAAGATGCTTGCTATCACAAGGTCAAGTCTCGTTATTCTGTATGGCCTTCTGCATATGCCTCAGGTGCTTTGGTTAAGTGTCGTAAAAAGGGTGCAGCCAACTGGGGTAACTCAACCAAGAAAGAAGAGTTCTTAGCACTTCCCGAGTTCTCACAACTTCAAATCGATACCATGAGAAAGAATGGTATTGAAGTTGAGGTAGTTGATGAGGCATGTTGGAAGACCCACGAACAACGTGGTATGAAGAAGAAAGGTGGGAAGATGGTTCCTAACTGTGTACCCAAGGGTAGTGTCAAAGAGGGTTATGGAGTTGGTCAAGTTGACCAGAAGGTAGGTGCTGTTACTTCTATCCCCAAAGATGAACAGGAAGCAGCTAAGCAAAGACTTCTGGCTAAGGCAGCCAAGAAGAGAGAGATGGCTCAGAAGATCAAAGAGGATCGTGAGAGAATCGAAGAGGGGATGACTCAGGACGAGTGGAATAAGAAACTGGAAGCAGCTGCAGCTGCTAACCAGAAGAGAGACAAAGAGAGGGGCATGAAGATTCATAGCACTGACTCCATGAAGGATGTTCAGGACAGAATCGCAGCCAGAAAGAAAACTCAGAAAGAAGAATGTGAAGTGTGTGATGGTAAGCATGATGAGGAGAAGCATAAGAAAAAGATGAAGAAGAAGGTTGAAGAAGAAAGAATGCCAGCACAGAATGGCAATGTCTACATGGTTACCTTCTCCTGGAGAGGTAAGATGATGGCTATGAAGATCTTCTTCCCAGAGACCAGAAAACCCTCTAGACAGGAAGTAGAAGATGCAATGTGTAAGATCTACCCTGGTTGTAAGGTAAGACATTATGATGACTCATTCGTAGGTCAGGGGGACGGATACTTAAACGTGGGAAAGTCTGATGTCTATGCAGAATTCGATGAGGGTGCTGCATGGACAAAAAAGTCAGGTAAGAACAAAGAGGGTGGATTGAATGAGAAGGGACGTAAGTCCTATGAAAGAGAGAACCCTGGTTCTGATCTGAAAGCTCCTTCAAAGAAAGTTGGAAATCCAAGAAGAAAGTCATTCTGTGCACGTATGAGTGGCATGAAGAAGAAACTTACTTCCAAGAAGACAGCAAACGATCCAGATAGCAGAATAAATAAGTCATTAAGGGCGTGGAATTGTTGATAGATGAATGAGGATCTGCCATCCATAAATGATTTTATTGAAGATCGTTCAAACCTCCCATCTTTGAATGAGAGTGTTGAGTCTGATCTGCCTTCTTATAAGGACTTTATAGAGGAAAAGGGAGATAACATTGTCGTCAATATGGATGGTGGTGTTGGTGGTTCTTGGAACATTCAAGAAGAAGTTCAAACTATTGAAGATGCTGATGGCAATTCATTTGCTGAAGTAAAGGATATAATCCCACCATTTCCTGAATTGATCAGGATGATTAATGATGTAAGGAAAGATATTCCTGATATCCCAGAAATTAAATCATATGATGAAGAGTTATATCAACTTACTTGTTTGATTGAGGAACTTAGAAAGGATATTCCCGATATCCCAGAGTTTCCTGAAGTAAAGTATTATGATGAGGAAATTCAAGAACTAAAGGAAAGTATCCCTACAGTTCCTGAAGTAAAGTATTATGATACTGATATTTCAGAACTGAAGGAAGGATTACAAGAAATAAAGGAAAGAGATATTCCAGACTTTAGATGGATTAGTAAATCCTTTACTGTCATTGATGAGGATTTTGAAAGTGTCAATAGTTCAATAGCTACACTCAAAGGCAAACTTTCACAAGAAGTAACTGATATTGTTGAATCAATTGAAGTTGCTAAGTTTGAATCTAAGGTTGATTCTCAAAGGATTGATAGTAGAGTTGATACTGCTGAGGAAAGTATTAACACATCAAAGATAGAACTTACTGAGAAAATCAATGAGGTAAAGGATAAAATTTATGAACAACTGAGAGATTCATCACTAGAGATTTGGAAACTTAATAAAGAGTATAAGAATGAAGATAAGAAACTTAGGGAAGAAACTCTCAATCAATATAAGTCCCTAAAAGAAAATCTCCAATCAACTATTGATGGTATTGTAAAGAAGACTGATAAAGATTACATTGAAGTTAATGAGTACTTTCAATCTTTGAAGAAAGAAGTAAGTAATCTTCCCAAAATAAAATATTATGATGAAGATATCAAGAAGGTAAATCAATCTGTTGATAGTGTAAGAAACTTAGTTGAGGTTCTTGAAAACAAACTGAACAAAAAGATTGCGGGTCTTAAAGAAAGTATCCTGGTTGTCCCTCCTACAGACAACAACACAGATCCTCTGACTCCACTTGATCAGAACTTTGCTACTCTGGAAGATCTGTCAAGTCATTACAGACTATTCCTGAATAGAATTCAACAACAACTCGCTACACTTGGTGGTGGTGGAGAAACCAAGTTTAGATATCTGGATGATGTTGTAGGAGTTGCTACCAACCTGAGTGCATATGATGGAATGTATCTTCAGGTCGATACCTCAGATACTAATCAACCATTTAAGTTCTCTACTGTAAGTGGTGGCGGTGGTGGTGGAATCGCAAACACATCTGATGTAAGAGATGCGATTCAAGGTTACTATGGTTATACAACTGACTATTACACAGTTGGTGTAGCAAACACCGTACAAGAAATTGGTGCTGGTGTTACTACATTGGTCCAACCTCAGGTTGCTGCCGTATATCAACACCTCCCTACCGTCATGACTGGTGTTAGCACCAACCCATATGTTGGCACTGGTGCAACTGTTGGCACAGGACAAACTGAGTTCTCACTGGCAGGATTGGGTACAGGAGCATCTTGTATTGTAAGAACCGCACTTGCATTTGACCCTGATGAAGATAATACAAACCTTGATGTTCAGTTGAAGTTCACTACTAATACTGCAACACAGGGAACTGGGTTGACTAACTTTACTATTAAGAAAGAACAGGCACTCATTATGAATGAGGGTGCAGACCAGCAATATATAAGTGAGAATCTATTTTCTTTCTTTGTTGGATCAACATTGGAAGGAACCACACAATCAGACGCTGGAAGTTTCAGTGTTGAAGTCATCTCATCAAATGATGGAGAACTTGAAGTCCTCGCAGTAACAGTTAACGTAGTAGCATAAAATGGCAAGAGTAGTAAAAATCTTTGGTGACGCAACACAGGGTGCTCTTTTCTTTGAGGGATCACCACACCCCCCTGCACCTCTAGGTGGTATTGTTGTAGCATCTGCACATCCCACTCTGGAATTTAGAATCAGGGTTGTCAGAAATGACCAGTTCCAGAAGAATGGTGTTGATCCAAGGGTTCTCTTTAAGAGAATGCGTATGACCCGCGTTAGGAATAAAGATGATCAAAGACTTGTTGCAGATCTTGGATATACTAGACAACAAGTTATTGATTACATTAATGACGAAGCAAATAGAAAAGCTAATGAAGTTGACTTCGCCAAAGATGGTTCGACAGTTGGTAGTGGTAACACAATAAACTTTACTGGTGCTGGAGTCTCTGCGGTATCTGTTAGTGGTGACGTTGCTACAATCACTATTGCTGGTGGTGGTAATCCTGTTGCAAGTGGTATCGTAACTGGTGCTGGAAGCACAACCCTCAGACTTACACTAGATGATGCAACCAATGTTGATATTGATGTTACTTCAATGAGAAGTACAACAGCAATTGGTTCATCAACTGCTTACTTCTTCCTGAATAATGGAGCACAACTTGCTAATAATCAACACGATAAAGATGGTGGTGTAGTTTTCTATGGGACTAAAGTAAAAAGAGGAGAAGAACTTGTTTTTGCCTTACCATCTGGACCCTTACATGTTGGTATATGGAATGGTGGTAATGGAGTAACTGGTATTGCTAATGTAAATGACAAAGCAAACTGGTCAACCAAGTTTAGATATTCCTCTGAAGACACTAGATGGCAGAATGCGAATACTACAATTGG
>Ga0213860_10001108_pt1 | contig 10975 bp, 14 predicted proteins | sample PICome_3_FD_160118 | JGI IMG/M metagenome (GOLD analysis project Ga0213860, IMG submission 160118) | Coastal seawater microbial communities near Pivers Island, North Carolina, United States - PICO550 | ecosystem: Environmental > Aquatic > Marine > Coastal | place: USA: North Carolina...
ATCACAAAACCACTTATGTACAACGAATGGAGCAAAGAGGATTCCCGCGACGACTTTCAAGGCGAGGAATCTCTGAACGAGTTTGTGAGGAATATGGAATCACAGCAGATGGGGACATCTTATGCTTCCATTATCGAGACAGCTCTGGAAGAATTGTTGGGATAAAAACCAAGACAAAAGACAAAGAATTTAGATACGAAGGAGAATCAGATGGGAGGTTCTTCGGCCAACATCTCTTCCGACACAAAGGAAAGAGAATGGTTATATGCGAAGGTGAGATTGATGCTGCTACGTGCAGAGAAGCGTTCCCTACATGGGAAGCTGTGTCACTCCCGTATGGCGCAGCGGCTGCTAAGAAATCAATCAAACATAACTACGAGTGGCTTGAGAACTGGGATGAAGTTGTCCTGTTCTTCGATAACGATGATGCAGGCCGTAAGGCTACGCAGGAGGCGGCAAGCGTATTACCACCTGGCAAGGTCAAGATCGCTGATCTCAAAAGCTATAAGGACGCATCAGATGCCGCACAAGACAATAATCTTGAGGCGGTACGCCAAGCTATTTGGAATGCTCAACCATATAAGCCTGACGGGATTGTCGATGGAAAGTCTTTACTTTCACTTGTAATCGAACCTCAACAGGACTGTATTCATGAGTATCCGTACCCAGGACTACAAGAAAAACTACAAGGTGTTCGAGCTGGTGAGTTAGTCACAATTACCAGCGGTACAGGTCAAGGCAAGTCATCTCTTTGCCGTGAACTTGCTACCCACTTTCTTTCCAAAGGAGAGAGGGTTGGGTACGTGGCACTTGAAGAATCAAACAGACGCACTGCACTGGGACTTATGTCTGCAGCTTGCGGTAAACAATTTCACATAGGAACACATGAACGATCTGATCTCACCGAGGCTTATCAAAGCACTCTTGCTCAGTGGAACCTCTATCTTTTTGATGGGTTTGGTTCTTTTGATCCTGATAACATCATCTCCCGAATTCGCTACCTCGCTGCAGGACTCGACTGCAGGATTGTATTTCTAGATCACCTCAGCATCTTGCTGTCAGGTCTAGACGGTGATGAGCGGAAGATGATTGACACCACAATGACCAAGCTCAGGTCACTGTGTGAGGAGACAGGCATCTCGATGTTCCTTGTATCGCACTTACGCAGAGCACAAGGTGACAAAGGACATGAAGATGGAGCAAAAGTTTCACTTGGACAGCTGCGCGGAAGTCACAGCATTAGCCAAATCTCTGACGCAGTTATTGGACTTGAACGAGATCAACAGAGTTCAGATGAACACGCTGATACAACAGTGCGAGTCCTCAAGAATCGCTTTACTGGGGAAACTGGCATCGCGTGTCAGCTGAAATACGACAAAGAAAAGTGCAAATTCTATGAATCAAAACAATTCAACCCGTCAACAGATTTTTGAATCTCCTCACCAGCAGGCGATTTTGACCCCACCTAATCCTCCTACTGAGGAAATGATCAAGAAGGCACAATTTATCGACAAAACTTACGTTTGGAAACATGCTGGTGTTCGATCTGGAGACGGACGGTCTCCTAAATGATGTTACCTGTATTCACTGTCTTGTCATACATGACTCTGAAACCGATCAAACTCTTGTCTACAACGATCAAGGGTCTGAAGAACCGATCGTTCGTGGTATTCAGCTCCTTGAGGAGGCAGATGTTATCTGCGGACACAATGTCATTTCTTATGACGTACCTGTCATCGAAAAGATCTACCCGTGGTTCAGGTGCTCCGCCTTGGTTGTAGACACGTTGTTGCTTTCACGGCTTTATCACGCCGACATGCTTCCCATTGACAAAAAACATAACTGGAAGCACATGCCGCAACAGATGTACGGAAGGCACTCACTTGAATCATATGGTTACAGGCTAGGTGAATACAAAGGTGAATTTGGAAAGACCACCGATTGGAAAGAGTGGTCACAAGAAATGCAGGATTACTGCATACAAGACGTAAACGTTACACGCAAACTATGCGAACACTTCCACCCCTACCTGAGTGGGTCGCGTTAGAGCACAAGGTTGCACAAATACTAGCTAAGCAAGAACAACATGGATGGTATTTCGATGAGCGGTCTGCATGGCAACTTGCATCGTCTCTCCAACAAGAACTTCAAGACATTGAGGAAGTACTTCGGAGGAAGCACCCTTACGTGGCAGGAAGTGAATTCACTCCAAAACGAAATAACAAAACTAGCGGCTACATCGAAGGTGCATCCTTTACCAGACTCAAAGAACTAAACCCAACCTCTCGCGATCACATCTCATGGATATTGCAAACGTACTATGGCTGGAAGCCAACCCAGATGACAGCTACTGGGAAGCCCATCGTGGACGAAGTTATTCTGACCGAGATTGGGTCAGAGATTTCTATGATGTTTGCGAGATGTTTGACGGTAACGAAAATGCTTGGGATGCTGTCGAACGGCACGAACGCATGGCTGAAACTATCCACGAAACATAATCGTATTCATCACCATTGTTCAGTTGCTACAGCGACACATCGTTGTGCGCACCGTAAGCCAAACCTTGCGCAGACCCCGAGTGATCTTGAGTTCAGAGCATTATTTACAGCCACGCCTGGACAGGTGATGGTTGGTGCTGACCTCAGTGGTATTGAGCTACGAATGCTCGCACATTATTTGTCTAAATATGATCCGCACTTTGCCGATGTTCTTTTGAATGGTGACATCCATCAAGTTAATGCTGACAAAGTAGGTGTCTCCCGTAGGCAGATCAAAACCATTACCTACGCCTGGTGCTATGGAGCAGGCAATGAAAAAATCGGTCATAGCTATGACCCGCAGCTTTCATCAGCCAAGGCAAAGAAGAAAGGCGCAGAGATCAGAGAAGCATTTGTTGCCGCTATCCCTGGCATGGCTGAACTACTTGGAGCCATTGACATTGCCTCTAAACGTGGTTGGGTGAGTTCTATTGATGGTCGGAAGATCAATCTAGATAGTCCTCACAAAGCCCTTAACTACCTGCTCCAGTCAGGAGCCGGGGTTATCGCGAAGCGTTGGCTTGTTATCAACGACGAAACTATCCACCAAACAAAGTTGTGTGCATCACAGCTTGCATTTATACATGACGAATTACAGTTCGAGTGTGCCAAAGAGCACGCCGAAGACTTATCAACATCCCTGGTATACAGCGCAGCAGCAGCTGGGGAGTACTACAAACTCCGACTCCCGATCGCAGCAGAAGCAAAAATCGGAACCACTTGGGCGGAGGTGCATTGAATGAAGCTACTGGTAGACGCGGACTTCATTGTCTACAAGTCTTGCGCTGCCGCTGAAACAGAGATCGACTGGGGTGATGATGTCATCCTTGTCACGAGTAAATTTAGCGATGCGTACAACAATGTTCTCAAAGAACTAAATAAAATTAAAAACGAGTTCTTGTGGGATGCACCTGAACTCATCTTGTTTTTCAGTGACTCTAAGAATTTTAGGAAGAAAATTTTTCCCGATTACAAGGGTCACCGGAATCGTAAGAAGCCCTGTGGATACAGGCGCGTAATTACAGAACTTGCCAATGACTATGAAGTTATCAGGATGCCTGAGCTTGAAGCTGATGATGCCATGGGTATCTACGCTACTGCCAATCCTGGCAACATCATTGTCAGTCCAGACAAAGACATGCGTCAGATTCCAGGGCGTGTCTACAACCTAGACGAGACACTCCACATCACACCTGACGAAGGTGCTAAGTGGCACTTGATCCAAACACTTGCTGGTGATCAAACAGATGGTTACAGCGGTGTCCCTGGCATTGGTGTCAAACGTGCAGTCGCTTTGTTTGACGAAGATGGTTACAGCTGGGAGACAGTTGTGAAAGCCTTTGCAAACAAGGAACTTGATGAAGACGCTGCATTGATGAACGCACGTCTCGCGAGAATCCTTACCTGTGAAGACTATGACCCAATCAACAGACAAGTCATTCCTTGGACCCCCACCCCCGGTTACAGAGTTGACGATGGAGCAACAGTTCAAGATGAGAAGGATAGAGGACCTACTACCTGAAGCAGATAAGAAAGATCTAATTACGGTCTTCCTTGCTCTTCAAAAGCAAAACTTTGTTCTATCTAATACTGTTACTAACCTGATCAAACAATGGCCGAATCACCCACCCACTACACCCGAGGTCAAATAGAAGTATGGGATTTCATTAGAGACCAAGACCTCAACTATCACTTAGGCAATGCTATTAAATATATTTGCAGAGCCGGTTTCAAAAGTAATAACTCAAAGACTGAAGACCTTAAAAAGGCTATCCACTATCTTGAAAATGAACTCCACCACTGCTCATTGCAAATCGAAAAGTCTGAGCGATCAAGCAATCGAATTCCGGTCGGCGTATGGGATCCACAACGCGAAGGACAACCGGACTATGCAACGGGATTTGATCGCTGAAGAATGCAAAGAGTTCCTTGATGCGGTCGATAAAGAGCCGTACGAAAATGAATTGAAGGAGCTTGCAGATCTCGTTTATGTCTGCTTCCAGTACGCTGAAAATATGGAATGGGATCTAGAGGAAGCACTTGATCGTGTCCATAAATCAAACATGTCCAAGCTTGGTTTGGACGGTAAACCGATCCGCCGTGTAGACGGCAAGGTCTTGAAAGGACCGAACTACCAACCACCTATTTTGAACGATCTCGTAAATGGCTGAACTTATCTCTAGAACTGGACGTGTCCAATCGTGGATTGATGATCCCGATGGTCGTCTCCCTGTGTCGTGCACAGTATTTGTAGTTGATGACTCAATGGAAGGACCCGAAGGCATCGAAGCCTCGTGGCGATTCGCATCACACGCCCTGCGAAATGGAGCAGGGGTTGCAATCCACCTCAGTAAACTCCGACCCAAAGGAGACGATAATGGCAAAGGGCTTGTTGCCTCTGGTCCTGTCTCGTTCGGGAAGATCTATTCTACTTTGAATGAAGTACTTAGGCGCGGTGGTAAGTACAAGAACGGTGCAATTGTTCTTCACCTTGACGCTAATCATCCTGACATTGAGGAGTTCATCAATACACCACGTGAACAGCTTCCTTGGGTCAAGCGTTGCGTAGACATCAACGAAGAGTGGTGGCAACAGATGGATGTTGTCACTCGCGTCAAGTTACTCAACAGCATGAAGCGTGGTGACGTATGGCTCAACAAAGTTAAGTATGACAATGAAGGACAACGAATCTATGGAAATGTCTGCCTTGAAGTTTACTTGCGATCACGCGGAACGTGCCTGCTTGAACATATCAATCTCGCTGCCTGTGAGTTCGACAACATCCCGCAAGCTTTCGTTCAGGGTATGTCGGAGCTGTGCAAGCTCCACTCTCGAACTGGTGTCGGTGATACAGGAGAGTATCTCCCAGCTGAAACCGACCGTCAAGTCGGACTCGGGATGCTTGGACTCGCTAACCTTCTCAGGCGATATGGAATCACCTACAACCAATTCGGAGATGCCCTTCAATCTTTGAATGCAGGTGAAACAAAAGGTTCCCCTGCCTTTGAACTTGCAGCACAGCTTCGTGATGGCATCGAAGCAGCTGCTCAAATTGCCAGGCAGAACAACATGGTTCGTGCCTTTGCAATCGCTCCTACAGCCTCTTGTAGCTACCGCTCACAGGACGTTGATGGCTTTACTTCCACCCCTGAAATTGCTCCACCTATTGCTACCACTGTTGACAGAGACAGTGGCACCTTTGGTGTCCAAACATACAACTACGGTGACGTAGAAATTGCCTCTGCTGTCGGATGGGAGGCATTCAAGAAAGTATCCGACAACATTATGCTTTTGTTGGATAGGACTGGACTTCTTCACGGGTACTCACAGAACTGGTGGTCAGACATGGTCACTATGGATGAGACTTTTATTGAAGAGTGGCTGGAATCGCCCCAGACTTCCCTCTACTACAGCCTTCAAGTGATGGGCGACGTACAGGATAAGTCAAGCGCATATGCTGCTTTGGATGAAACTGAGGTCAACGATTACTTGGAGGATCTTCTGAAAGAACCTCAATGTGATTGTCAAGAATGAACCCTTATCAAAAACTACTAGCGCGGAAGCGCAAATGGACACCAGTGCAAGTGAGTGCTGGTACATGCAAACAAGGCGCGGAAGAGGCAATCTTCCGTGCTCTTGCATTGCGACATATGGAACTACCTGTGGGAGATTTTATTACTGATGCTTTATCCACTGACGTACCGAAAGCATCGCGTGATCTCCTGCGATCTAATGTCACCGACGAAGAGAATCACGACGTGGCACTTGGTTACATTGCCTCTGCTTACGGCGTTGATGAGAAAGCGGAAGCGGAAGCACTTAAACTCAAGGATGCTTGGGAAGCGCATCCTGATCACACGATCACAAAAGCGATGGTTGCCGAGCGTGCAATTTTCTTCGTTCTTCTACCATTCTTTCGCTTTAATGGTGACGCTGGTATGCGAACAGTAAGTGCTGACATCAGTCGAGATGAACAAATTCATGTGGCTACCAATAGTCTGGTTCATACTGAGCTGGGGTATAACATCAGTCCTTCTCTTGATAAACTCCGGAAGGCAACTATCAATTGGGTGATGCAACCGCTTGGTAAATCATCTGATAAACATTTGGACAAACAATTCTGGCTTGCTTCTAGTGATCGTCTTATGTACGAAGGCAAAGCACCTGAACTAGCCGACACTAAGGCAGGACGTATGCCTGCATTCTTTGAACATAGTAATGTCAATCTCCCCCAATATGCTTGAGGTCTTCGGTATGGAGGCCAGGGCTGTCATGATTGAAATGGAGTCCACCTTTCCACCTATTACTCCTTGTCCTGACGACTCAATCGAAAAAATTATGTACCGCTCTGGTCAACGTTCTGTTGTTGAGTGGTTGAAAACTAAACTCGACGAAGACTAATGGCTTCATCTCAATACATACAGGTGCCTACACAAAGTGACCTTGAATATTACTATCAAGAGGTCCTTCAGCCTAGATACCTAGAAAAACTTACAAATGTCGATATTGGTAAAGGCAAATCAGCCGAGATTCCTAAACTTGAATTTGAAAGAATAACTCTCAAACCTGATGATAGGTTTAAGCGAGGCGGAAGGACTTATCGCCCACGCGATATGTTCTTTAACCAGAACAACTTACCAGCGTTCAAAAAGTATGCTCCAGAGTTTAGGACAAAGAGAGTTCAACAACGTATAGACAAAGCTACAAAAATGCCTAAGCTTGAGTTTTCTTTGAAGACTGTTGAGCTTATTAAACCCCGTTACGGAAAAAATTCTAATTTGGTATAGTTAGTATGAATCTAAATTCTCTTAAAAAAAGACTCAACAAGTCTCGTAGACAGCGAGACAAATACAAGTCAAGGCATAAAGCCTCCACCAACAAGACTGAAAGAAGAAGTCTTCTTATCAAGCGCGCAAAAGAACAGCGCAGGATTGACAAGCTTAAGTTGCAGATCCGAAATGGCGGTGCACCTTCAATGACTACTCAAGAACTTGTAGATCAGATTCTTAAGGGTATGCCCCAGTTGCCTGAGCTTACAGTTGATCCTCGTATTGGCACACTTGAAGATTCCTTAAAGGCATCTAACCAGCAGATTTCCAATATGCAGCAGTCGTATAACAACAGAAATGCGGAATATCGAAAAAATATTGAGCGTCTGCGGGGAGAGATTGGCGGTTTCGAAGATCAGATTGGAGGCTATCAGTCCGAGATTCAAAATATGTCTCAACAGCTAATCGACCAAGCTACTAAGGCTAAGCAGTTCAAGCTTATGGATACTCAGTATCTTGCTCCTAACAATGCCTCTGGTATCCGCCTTCGTCGTTCTAGGAAGCGTAAGTCTGGTGCGTTTGCCTTAGGTGCTTCTGGACTCAATCGTAAAAACAGGTCTCCACTTCAAATTAGTTCTGTAAACCTATGACAATTGCAAAGGAAAGGTATGACGCGCTTTCCTCTACTCGTTCTCAATATCTGAAGATTGCTGAGCAGGCATCAACTCTTACTCTTCCTTACTTGGTTCGTGAGGATGAGACATACAATAAGAGTGCACGAAATCTAATCACCCCTTATCAATCAGTTGGTGCGAAAGGTGTTGTCACCTTGGCATCTAAATTGATGCTTGCTTTACTTCCTCCTCAAACAAGCTTCTTTAAGCTGCAAGTAGATGAGGCGATGCTTGGAAGAATTGCTGATCCACGCATTAAGTCTGAGCTTGACCTTTCCTTTTCTAAGATTGAACGTACGATCCTTGAAGCTATTGCTGCTTCGGACGATCGTGTTGTAGTACACCAAGCTTTGAAGCATTTGGTTGTTGCAGGCAACGTTCTTATCTTTATGTCTAAAGAAGGTTTGAAGCTTTTCCCTCTTAACCGTTATGTTGTTGAGAGAGATGGTGACGGTAATGTATTGGAGATCGTTACCAAAGAACGAATTAGTAGAAAGATCCTAGAAACTGAATATGATATACAACCCTTGTCGCCCTTAGATGTCAACACTGAATACAGTAATTCAGAAGATGTGGATGTTTACACTTACGTTAAACGTGACAAAGGTTCTTTTGTTTGGCACCAAGAGGCTTTCGGTGACATTCTAAAAGGTACAAAAGGTAAAGCACCCATTGCTACCAACCCTTGGATACCGCTTCGATTCCAAACCGTTGATGGTGAGGCGTATGGAAGAGGCAGGGTTGAAGAGTTTATGGGCGATCTTCAGTCTCTTGAAGCATTGTCTCAGGCTCTTGTAGAAGGCTCTGCTGCTGCTGCAAAGGTTGTCTTTACTGTGTCACCTTCTAGCACTACTAAACCATCTACCTTGGCTAAAGCCGGTAACGGTGCAATTATCCAAGGCAGACCTGACGACATTGGTGTTGTACAAGTCGGTAAGACCTCTGACTTTGCTACGGCTTACCAGATGATCCAGCAGTTGGAACGTCGTCTTAGTGAAGCCTTCCTTGTGCTTACTGTCCGTCAATCTGAACGTACTACTGCAGAAGAAGTGCGGATGACTCAGATGGAACTGGAGCAGCAGCTAGGTGGTCTTTTCTCTCTTCTTACTGTTGAATTCCTTAAACCTTATTTGGCACGTAAGCTTAGTGTGTTTGAACGAACTGGTGAAATTCCTAAGCTTCCCAAAGGTATTGTCAATCCAGTGATTGTTGCTGGTTTGAATGCTTTAGGACGTGGTCAAGATCGTGAAAGTCTCGGTCAGTTCTTGCAGACAATCGCACAAACCATGGGACCTGAAGCCATTGGTCAATACATCAATTCTGAAGAGGTTGTCAAACGTTTGGCTGCCGCACAAGGTATTGACACTTTGAATCTTGTTAAGTCTCAACAACAGGTCCTTCAAGAGCAGCGACAGGCAGTTGCACAAGAGGAACAAATGGAACTTACCAAACAACAAAGTAAGTTTGCACAAGTTGAACAGCAAGCTGTTGCCGCTGCTCAACAACAACAATAAATTCTAACCACCCTTCTATGGCAGAAACACTCACTTATCAAGAATCTGAACCTAGTACCGAACAAGTAGTTCTCAATGAAGCTGAGCAAGAGGCGCTTCAAGTCGGTGAACAGATGGAAAAAGATCAGGGCAACGCAAAGCTTGCTGGCAAGTTTGACAGTCCTGAACAGCTTGAAAAAGCTTACATGGAACTTCAATCTAAGCTCGGTTCCAAAGAATCTACCCCTACAGAATCCACAGCAGAAGAATCAGCAGAAGAATCCGAACCTGAAGAGCAAAGCGAACCTAACGAAGAATTTGATTCCAGCTTTCTTGACCAACTTTATGAGCAGGCTCAAGGCGAACCTTCTCAAGAGATCATCGAAAAGCTTGAAAATATGGATGCCAGTCAATTGGCAGACATGTACGTTCAGTATCGTCAGCAGGTTGAATCGAATCAAAAACAATCTTCTGATTTTACTGAAGAACAGGTATCTGCTTTGTACGGAATTGTTGGCGGTGAAGAGCAGTATGGTCAGCTAACTTCTTGGGCGTCTGAAAATCTGAGCCAGCAAGAGGTTCAGATGTTCGATGCTGTTATTGAATCAGGTGATCCCAACGCAGCTTTTTGGGCAATTCGTAGCCTGGCAATGCAATATGCAGATGTCAATGGATACGAAGGTAAACGAGTCTCTGGTAAAGCTCCTACATCAGGTGGTCAGAAGTTCCGTAGTCAAGCTGAACTTGTTCAAGCCATGTCTGATCCTCGTTATGAAAGTGATGAGGCTTATAGATCAGATGTTATTTCCAAGCTTGAAAACTCAGAACTTAATTTCTAATGTCGCATCAATCAAACAAGATGGTTGCATACGTGACACGTTTTCAACCTGAACCGGAAGGTAATAAAGAAGAAGAAGAAGACACTCCTGTAGAAGAAGAAGAGGAGTGATCGTGTGGGAGGCACCTCAGAGTCGGACCTCCCATGCCTATGGCACTGAGCCCGTACGCGGATACCTCAGCTGCCGTCTAGACGGTGGGATAGACCACATACTTCAAAGCTTTGAAGAGATTGATTAATACACTCTCTTTTTAACAATGGCACAACAATCTTCTGATATGGCCGCAAGCCTTACACGGCCTGGTCAATCTAATTCCGCGGGAGACGCCCGCGCCCTTTATCTCAAGCTTTTTAGCGGTGAGATGTTCAAAGGATTCCAGAACAACACGATTGCTCGGGATCTGATCATGAAGCGTACCCTGAAGAACGGCAAGTCTTTGCAGTTCATCTACACGGGTCGCACTAAGTCTGAATTCCACACCCCCGGTAACAGCATCCTCGGTAACTCTGATGGTGCACCGCCCGTGGCAGAGAAGACCATCACTTGCGATGATCTGCTCATCAGTTCAGCTTTTGTTTACAACCTCGATGAGGTTCTCAGCCACTACGATTTGCGTTCCGAAATCTCTCGCAAAATCGGCTATGCACTGGCTGAAAAGTATGA
>Ga0213860_10001111_pt1 | contig 10950 bp, 12 predicted proteins | sample PICome_3_FD_160118 | JGI IMG/M metagenome (GOLD analysis project Ga0213860, IMG submission 160118) | Coastal seawater microbial communities near Pivers Island, North Carolina, United States - PICO550 | ecosystem: Environmental > Aquatic > Marine > Coastal | place: USA: North Carolina...
TTCTTTTTAAAATACTCAACGTCCTTGAGTTCACCTAGATTCTGACCACCTGGTAGTGTGGAGATTTCTGTGCCTCTACCACCTTCGCGGCGAGGTAACCAGAAGTCTTCCAGCATACTCATGTGCTTTTTATCATCTCTGATCTCTCCCGTCGAAGCATCGTAAACCAACTTATTACGATAACGTGCCATGACATCACGGAGGTATTGTTCCGCCTTGACTTTAGGAAGATTACCAACATCAATATAAAAGATTCTACGTTCTGGTGCTCTGGACAAACGGTAGATGACCAGAGAGTCTTCAATCATACGAAGCTGATTGAGAGACTTGATTGCTTTGTGCAAGAAGGAGAGACTGTACTTCTTGTTCAGATCCATCACACCAGAGTTAACCGTTGCGATTGAATCGGATGCAATCTTGATTCCGTTATTGGTTGAGTAGTCTGATGGACTGTTGTGTGGCATTGACATCGAACCACCAAAACCTTTTGGTTGGTAGATGTAATACTCGATGTAATCACCCCAGTCATACTGCAGTGCAGTGCCTTTGACTGCTTGTGGATCTGCTGCAATTCTTGGGTCACTAACTTTCTGACGAACCTTACGAATCTTGAGCGCGTCAATGTTTCGTAGTTCTAGAATACCTGCCTTGGGGTTTTCAAGATCGATGACCTTGTGGTAATATACCCTACCATCCACATACCAATTACGAATAATTTGATGAGCGTTCTTGTCGAAGTTCAACATCTTTAAGATGTGATCGAACTCATCGCGGATCTTTTTCTTTACTCCAGCACCCATCTGAAGATTTGATAGTTCGATCTCAACTGGTGCATCATCTGCATCGCTGACAACAAACTCATTTACAATTTCATCAATGGCGGTGTCTACTTCTGGGTGTAGCGACATGTCTCTATATCGCTTAAGTAGTTCGTACTCGTTCTTCGAGACGCCTTCTACATCTACGTAAGTACCAAAATAGCCACCAGCTACGGTGGCTACGCTATCATCACTATTGGGAGGAACAGGGGATTGACCCCTGTCCTTCCCGCCATCTTTGATTAAAAAACCAAACAGTTGACTCATGATCTATTGATCTAAATTACCTGATGAACTATTTATCAGGTCAGAAAATCACTGAAGTACAGATGCTTTGAATGCTTCACCACCACTCTTGGCATGCCAGTAGGAATACTGGAACTCAACAGTGAACTCTTCGATCTGATCGTTGCTGTCATAAGCAAGGTCGATCTGGGAGATGCTAGTTGGGAAAGCATACTTCAGTTCATACTCACGGAGAACTGTGACATCATCGCCAACACCACTCTTCTTGTCCTTACGCATTTGCTGGACAATGATGTCCTTCATGTAACCATCAGATGTTGATGGTCTGAAGAAAGGAGCATTGTTGGTCTCGTGAGTGTTCATGGTTTCTAACCATGCTTCAAACATGCCACGAAGTTTCATCTGCTTATCATTGAAGAAGGTTGCAGACCAGGTGTCGAATGTACGATCACCAGAGATCTTAACTGTTCTTCCTCTGAAAGGAACTTCGATCACACCCAGGTTAGATGCTGGGAGTGCAGCAGATTTGCAGAGAAGATTGACATCTTCATCTTCACCTGCCTTGATGCCAGAATTGCCAGTATTCGCTCCCGAAACATTCGGGAACGGAATCTTGACCATGAACATATTAGGCTTTACGCCTTCACCAATCTTATCGATAAAAGAACTAATCTTTGCCATTGTTGTTTACCTCTGTGGAGTTAGGATCAGGAACCGACTACTTCTTGGAACGAGACGCCTGTCTTCGTTGCAGTGAAGGTTACGGTGATGTAGTTGATCGAGCGAGTAGGCTTCAGGAATAGTTCTGCAACAAACTCGTTACGGTCGATAACATCTGGGGTGTTATTGGTCTCATCACATACCACGAGGAAATCAGTTACGCCGCGACGTGCTTGGACTTCAGCGAGGTAGCTGTTAGCAGCACCTAGGAAGGAAGAACGTGTGATCGCGTCGTTTTGTTCAAATAGAACTGTCTTTGCAAGATCTCCAATTCTTCTCTCAACATTGAGGAAGAGGCGACGAACGTTGATACGATCGAAGGAAGAAGGAGATGCAAGTGCAGTCTTGTCGCCAAACAGAGTGACGCCACTACCAGGGAAGATAACAACAGGGTTGATTCTGGACTGATAGAGTTCGTCTCTGTCTGCCTTGCTTGGGTTGTATGCTAGTTTGATAGCGTTACGGAGGGAACCTCTGTTAACACCAGCAGGGGAATACCAGTCATCGAGGAGGCTAGAAGTAGCAACACAAAGACCAGCGATATCGCCGTTGCAAGGAATGTAGCGATACTTGTCGTTAAAGCGGTCGTAGAAATACTTGTAACCGCTATCGAAAACAGCATAGGACGTAGAAGTCATGCCGTTAAAGAAGTTGAGAGTGTTCTCTCTTTGCTGAACCGCAGTCAGAGCACCGTTGGTTCCGACTTGGTTTCCTTTATGGGGAGAAACGAATGCGATGCAATCCTTTCTTCCAGCTGCTAGAGCAATTGCTTTGTTTGCTTTTGCTTTAGTGTCGAGTTCGGTAGAAAGCGAACCGCCCATGAGAACGAAGTTCAGGTTAGGAACGAGTTCGGTATCAGCAAACTCATCGAACGCTGTTTCGATTTCAGAAACGTTGTAAGCATAATCGTCAGTACCACCAGAGAGGTCCCAACCCATTGCACCCATGAGGAGCAGTTTACCAGCAGATGCTGCAGCGGTTCCATCAACTGCAGTACCACCGCCACCAGAAGCAGGTTGGCGAGGAGCAGGAAGAGCAGTTCCGTTGAAGAAGTATTCAGACTGTTCTGTAATTACATCTCTGTAGAAGTTAGCAGCGCCTTCTGCGTTTCTGCCGTCAGACAGTTTAGAAACAAACAAGATTCTTTCGAGAATAGTGTTTGCTGCGCCACTGACTGCACCATCGGTATCGATGACAGCAAGGTGAAGTTCGTCGTAAGAAACACCTCTTTCTGCAGCGAATGCAGATGTGCCAGGACGAGGACCGATAGCACCAAGAGTGAGGCTAGTGCCAGGGATGAGGGTGTTGGTGTACCAATCTTTGACTGCACTGATTGTGATTGCAGTATCGGTTACGCTAGCAACTTCAAAAGTTGCATCACCGCCGCCACCACCAATGGTGAGGAGTTCGCCAGCAACGTATCCAGAACCACCTGCTGCGATTGCAACTGCGCCAACAGCACCACGAACGGTAGCGATGGAGAAGGTTGCGTCAGATCCACCACCAGCAATGGTGATAACATCTCCTACAGTGTAACCAGTTCCAGGGTCAGCGATTGCGATCGATGTAACTGCACCAGCAGAAGCAACGATGTCAACGGTCAAACCACTACCAGTACCACCAGTTGTTGATTGTGCAGTAGCGGTTGCATAAGCAGTACCACCAGCACCACCATTAACGGTGAGAGGAACACCAGATGTTACGGTGATGTTGACCGTAGCACCAGTACCAGATCCACCAGAGACAGCGACAGCAGATGCACTTTCGTATCCAGTACCACCAACGATAGTTCCAGCACCAGCGACAACGCCAGTATCAGGAGAATCGATACTGTCAGAAGTTGTTAGTCTGCTAGTAGGATCGTCGAGGATGATTGCTGCAGTTAGGGAAGCAGCATCCCAGCTATGAACTACACCCTGCTTACCACCAGTAAAGGTGACGGTATCTCCAGCAGAGAGACCTGCAGGTGCAGCAGTTAAAGTTGCGAGTTGATCAGCACCACGGTCAACAGCGACAACCTTGAGGGAGTTGCCCCAGGTTCCTGCGGTTCTTGCTACGAGCAGATTACCGTTGCCATTGCCTGCTTCCCAGTCCTCGTCATTCTTGACTAGAACTGCTCCACCAGCAGCTGATGCACTATTTACGCCAGTAGCAGCACGAACGACTGCTAGACGACCGCCGTATCCTAGGAACTCCGATGCTACGAAGAAGTCCTCGGCGTTTGAATCGGTGGGAGCACCGAATACCGAAATTAATTCTTTTTGGGACGCGATATTCACAACCTTTCCAATAGGACCCTTTTGGAAAGTTGATGCATGGGCAGCGGTAATTTCCGATGCGCCGACTACAACAGCATTAGATAGGTCACGCTCTCTTAATCTAATTCCAGGCGAGACTTGACTTGCCATGTTTTTCTCCTTGAGTAACCAAATTTGATCTATAGGTATTTAGATTTTTGGAACTTTTAACTGGGGAAACCATGCACGAACCCACTACCAGTCTGGATATACGTCTTCCTTTTGATTTCGCTTTTTACTCTTTACTCTTTTCTTTGTGCATTCCTTGCATTCGTATGACCAAGCAGACAAAGATGTCCTATCTGGTCTGGATCTATAGAAGTCTGTTGTTAGATCTTTGGTTTTTCCACAAGATCTACATTGCCTCTGACGGAACAAGACATTATCTAAATCAAACAGATCTTCTACTTCCATCAGATACTCCACATATATGATACATCTTCCTGGGTATCTCCATACTCCCAGACAGTTCCGTCGTCTACAAATCCTTCATCACCTTCTAGACCTGTAGTAATAAAACCAAACGGTGCCATGTCCTGTTCGATTTGATTTTTCTGTTCGTTATAGATGCGTGCCCTGACATCATTGTCAGTCATCTCTTTGAAGTAATCCTGCTGGACCAACCAAGCAAAGATCACCATACACATTACTAGGTCATCATGGAATCCTTCATCAGCTTCAAAGGATTGCTTCTTCTGAATGAACGTAGTAAGTTCTGAAATAATTTCGTAGTCATTGAAGATTAATTTGTCATCCTCAATAATTTGTTTGAGGTTGGCACAACCAACCTTCTTCACGGTGACGCTCATCTTGACACCGAGCTGTGTTTTAGATCCAGAGAATCCATGCCCCACAATCTGCCCTGCACGTCCTCTCATGGCGCACATCAACACGTTAGGATATTCTAGGTCATAATTTAGAATCGACGCTACAGAGTCTCCTACATCGTTTACCTCGCATAGAACCCATGCATTATTGTATGCTCTAGCAACGTCATTAATAACGTTGGGGAACAACATCGGTTTGACTTCGTTGTTCCTATACTTGGCAACTACTTTATATGGAACTGTAGTAATGTCATAGACGATGAAAGCAGAATAGTCTCCACCAATACCGCGACTAACATCCACCGTAATAATATATTCTGCTTTGTCTGCTGGTTTTTCATATACGTCAAGTCCCTTACTTCTAGTAATGGGATCTACAAATGCTAGTGCTCGTAGTTTAGCGGCAGAGATTAATGTGTCAACAGATCCCAGGAATTCACATTCAAACTCCTGGGTGAACTGTCTTTCTGACGTGTTCTTAATTGTCTCTGCTTTCCAGTTCTCATCCCTACCAGGCACCTGTGACCAGTGTACCTCGTGCCATGTATATCCATTCCTACCATTCTGGGCATCTGTCCACAACTTATAGAAGTGGTTCATACCCTGTGGGGTAGAGATGATAATTACCTTCGTTGATTTACCAGAAGTAATAGTAGGATAAACACTGGCAAAGAAGGACTCTGCAATATGGTTTGGAACGAACGCAAACTCATCGAGGAAGATGATGTTAAACGACATACCTCGGACAGCAGACGCAGATGTAGAAGCTGCCAATATCTTACTGCCATTCTCCAACTCCATAGAACCTTTGTTCCATGATATCACGCCTTGCTGAATCCACTTCGGTAGGTTTTCGTATGCTGTCTGAAGACGACCGAGTAGATCTCTTGCTGTACTTGCTTTGTTAGCGAGGATACCAATGTTAACGCTGTCATTAAACAACGCATAATGCAACAAATACGAAACCACCGTCGTAGACTTTCCAGTCTGTCGAGGCAATTTCGCAATGTTAAATCTGCTTGTATGAAACTTCCTGATTAGTTCTTCTTGGAAGTCCCACATTTTAAATGGCACCAGACCTTCGTCAAGTGAAACGATCTGTACATAGTTCTTGGTGAAGTATACAGGATCTTTTGCACACTTGACATACTCTTCAATTTGTTCCTTGGTAAAGTCTTGCTTGACGTTCGCTTTCTTTAGAAGCGGATTACCAAGATAAATCTGATCGGATGCCATGAGAAAAACTAGTTCACCACTAGTATTTAGAGATCACCGAATTTGTCGCGCATATCTTCCATGGTTTTTTTCTTCTCGGAAATCATACCGTCGATATAACCAGCTCTGTATTCCCAAGTCTGACCACCATCTCTACCTTTCATTGGATTGATGCACTGATGGTTACCAAGCTTGTTGCACACAAGACCAGCAAGGTCAAGCTCACTAGCGTCAGATGTATTCCCAGTGCCACGCCAGACATGCTGACCATTAATCCAGGTGGCACCGCACTTTTCGCATTCTTTCCTATCCAGTTTGAGGTCGGATAATTCCCTATTCTCCTCGGTCATCTTTTTTGAGTTCCTTTATGAGTTTGTTGTATTCAGGTAGGTCTTTGATAAGTTGTTGTTCCAACTTACGACGCATGAGATACATTCTAAACCTAACCCATGCATAGCGCAACTGTAAGTCCATGTATGCGAATAATCGCATCGTTTCTTCTGGACCTGCATAAGCAACTAATAGAAGAACGATTGTGATTACTACGTAGACTCCAAGCATATGTAACACTCTGCTACAGGTATTATAGTGCTATGTAGGAGAAAATACTGTAAAGAATGGCTACGATTTCCTAACTAATGTTTATATAGGGTCGAAGATCTCTCCTAAATTCATGTTACCACTTATGATTACCTTCTTTTTAGAAGTCCTGATGATAGGAGAAGTGTGTAAAGTATGTGAGGGAAATATAACAATGTCCCCTTCTCCAGCATTTGGTTGAAACGTTTCTCTAGTTTCTGGATTCCAGAAAAGAGTGCGGTCAGCAGGATTTTCTAGGTGTAAGTAGTACACAAAAGATATATTGGATCCACCATGCACATGCCAACCATGGGATCCTGTTACTGTATAAATTTGATGCCAAGCATGGATGATATGTAGATCCTTGGCATAGTAACGATCACTTATATCATCAGTAAATTCTTTGATATGCTGCAAGAATTTATTGATGTATTTTTTCTCGCTATTGTTTTCCCAATAGTCTGACACTAGATTGTCTTTGTCTCTATTTTCTCTAGGAGGTTCTTCCTCCATGAGACGAAGTAGTTCTTCTTTGATTGAATGATGTTTAAATCTATGTGTCCAAATATCCATTATAATCTGTCAAAATTGTATTCTTGTATCATGGCAAACATCCTCTTCTTCATGATGTCCATCCATACCTGTTCATCAGCAGGTCGAGCAGGAGAACCTGGCCACATCTTTATAGAGTAATCGAAGTGATCATACATCGCCCTCACTTCCTCTATGTTCAGAGTCAGGGTGCAAGCCCACTCGTCGGTCTCTGGCATGTGATTCTCTCTCATCGATACCAAGTATATATTTAATTATCCAAGCTACTCCTAGCAGGAGTATAACCAAACTTATGACTATGCTCCACGTCACATCGTTGACATCATGTAGGGGGCGGAGGAGGAGGTTCATTCCATTCATACTTCATGTTCTTATATCTAGGGTTGGTTAGAACCTCCTGATGACACATTATGCTGAATTCATCACAACACTTACACCAGGCACGTCGTGCATCTGGTGCCTCTAATGCTTTTTTTCAAACAAGCGAAACCACTCCCTCCAAAGTTTTGCACATTCATCTGACTTCTTCTGAAGGTGTGGTTCTCTATACACTATGGATTCCTGGGGTCTCTCCCTAAACTTTTTAAATAGTCAACCCACCAGTCTGGATCCCTTTTAGTTTTCCACTGTGGTACTGGTTTGCCTTGTTCCGAATAGTAATCGTACAAAGCTTTATCGATAGTCTGTGCGATCTCCATACTCCTCTTCCTCTGCATCAACGTCAGCATATGCATTCTCCACGAAGGGTCCTCGCTTTCGTAAAGGTTCTCGTCTGACATAATCCGATTCAGCATTTACAGCAGATATCCAAACAATAAATTTCATCAGCACGAAGATGATGACCAGTGGTGAGAGACACAGTAATAGAGTAAAATTCATTCGTGTTTTTTGGCGAAGGGTTCCCAGTGCTCCCATCCATATTTATGGACAAGATGCATTCCTATGATAGGAACGAACACAACACAAAACCCCATGACGCCGAGGCACCATGGAGTTTGCATAACAGACCTAACGAACAGTTGAACGTGGTGCATCGAAATACTCGGGGAAAGGACAACCTTTGAACTTGTCTATCTCATTAACAGCTGCAACAAACATAGTTGCACATCCAAGGCAGAAAGCAAAAAGCATCTGGGGGAAGTTATAGTTCCCCATGTGAGCAGTAGGATCTGGTTCATCATTATGTGGATGAATCTGCTTACTGATCTCCTCTATTCGTTTCTTGCGTTCTTCCTCGGTTTCTTTTTTCATGCTGGATAATCCCAATCAATTCCTAGATGATATAACTTGTGTGTTGGTCCCCATCCACCAGTGTAGATGTAAGGCACAGTTCTAATCTGACAATGATCACCAGTGCAGAGAAGATCATCAACAATACGCCAGGACTCCATTACTTCATCTGCGTGGACGAAGTGGGATTGGTCTTGGTTGATAACATCATAGAGGAGCTTCTCGTATCCATCGATTGCTCGTTCTTCTGGGTAGGCGTGTGTGAGTGTAGCAAGTTCAAGACTATCATTAAGCCCAGGAGATTTAATGTCCATGCTAATATCCAAATGAGGATTAGGCTGTAGACGCATAACAATACGATCTTTAACTTCTCCTTCATACAGTTTTAGCGGTGGTGCTTTGAGTTTAATGACTACCTCAACACAACCATATGGCATCTTCTTGCCTGTCATCACGTTAAAAGGAACTCCTTCCCAACGCCAGTTATCGACGAATAGAGTACCAGCGAAATAGGTAGGAGTGTTACTGTCAGGATCAACACCCTCTTCAGTACGGTAGCCATCGTATTGTCCTAGTAAGATTGATGGAGATAGTCTAGTCGCGGCAAGAACTTTTGTCTTCTCACGTCTTAATTCCCTGGCATTCATACGGCAGGGTGCTTCCATAGCAATTAGTGCTAGCACTTGTAAGACATGGTTCTGTAGCATATCGCGTACAGCACCTGATGTCTCATAGTATTGAGCACGTCCTTCACAACCGATAGTTTCTGTAGCAAAGATCTGAACCTCTTCTACGTACTGACGATTCCAAGGTGGTTCCAGAAGAATATTGCTAAACCGAGTAGCAAGTATGTTATTAACAGTATCTTTGCCAAGATAATGGTCAATGCGATAAACTTGTTTTTCGCGTAGATGTCGCTCAACCACAGACTGTAAACGATCAGCAGATTTATAATCGTGCCCAAAGGGTTTCTCAATAACCAAACGGGATGTGTCGGGGTCATCGAGTTTACCTGCCTCTTTGAGATTGACAATAGCGTTAGCGTATCTTTCGGGAGGAACCGACAAGAAATAAGTATTATCGTGGAGGTAATCAGGAAGGTGACGGAGAGTATCAACATTGTCCAGATCCGTAGAAATGTAATCTAAATGATGTAAGAACTCATCAGGATAATAACCAAGAGATTCTTTCCATGCCTCCACACCAGGATCTCTCCTAGCAGTTCCAGTAATTACAAATCCTTCTGGCAAAAGATCTTTCAGCCAAAGTTTATAAAGAGCAGGAATTAGTTTCTTCTTACAAAGGTCTCCCGTTGCACCGAAGATAACAATTCCTTTAGTGAGCGGTTCCGTTTCCATCGTAGTCGTCTGATTCGTAGTAGTTATTTTCACCTTTTCGTAACCCGAAATATATCGTGGCCAGTACAAACGGTACTGAAATCCAGAGGAGTGCATCAGCGAACGTCATGACCACCGAACATAGACCGCATACCATTCAGAACCTTGGCTGTGAAAGCACCAAGACGGCGCGACTCAAAACGTGCCCACAACGCACCAGAGATGACAGGAGCGGGTACACCCAGATCCACAGCGGTATGAACAGTCCAACGACCCTCACCACTATCGGAAACCCCTCCATCGAACTTATCAAGCTCTGGATCGCGGCGAAGTACATCCGCAGTAAGGTCAAGTAACCAACTGCCAACAACGCTACCACGACGCCACAGCTCAGCCACTTCAGCAACGTCAACATCATACTGATAATCGGCAGGGTTCTCCATTGGAGCAACTTCTGCGTCTCCTTCCTTGACATACTTGGCACCTGCATTTGCTTCGTGGAGAATGTTGAAACCTTCGGCATATGCTTGCATAATACCATACTCAACTCCGTTGTGAACCATCTTCACAAAGTGCCCAGCACCTGGTGGTCCACAGTGCAACCAACCATGCTCGGCAGAAGTTTCATAACTTAAAGGATTAGTTCTGGGGGCACCACCGATGCCTGGTGCGAGTGCCCTAAAGATTGGAGCGCAGGTCCGTACTGCATAATCTGCACCCCCAACCATAAGACAGTATCCACGCTCCAGACCGTAAACACCACCACTAGTACCACAGTCAAGATATTGGATGCCAAGTTTAGCAAGCCTTTCTGCCCTGCGTCTAGAGTCTTTAAAATTGGAATTGCCATGATCAATAATAATATCGCCTTCCACACAAAGTGGTAATAGCTCATTGAGTGTGTCCTCTACTAGTTCTGCTGGGATAACGAGTTGAAAGATCCCAGGAACTTTTCCTGCGATGTCATCTTGATGTACTACTTGAACAAGGCTTTCCAGAGAATCTGCAGCTGCAGTAATATACCCACGTTCTGCTGCTTCTTCTGCCTTGGCGACATTTCTTCGGTAACCATAAACTTCAATACCTGTTTTCAACATACGGCGGGACATGCCTTCGCCCATCCTACCTA
>Ga0213860_10001114_pt1 | contig 10940 bp, 6 predicted proteins | sample PICome_3_FD_160118 | JGI IMG/M metagenome (GOLD analysis project Ga0213860, IMG submission 160118) | Coastal seawater microbial communities near Pivers Island, North Carolina, United States - PICO550 | ecosystem: Environmental > Aquatic > Marine > Coastal | place: USA: North Carolina | collected...
GGGTGCATATAAGTGTACCAGAGGGTGACAAGCCACTAAGAGGAAATGCGCTTGTTATAAATAGACAAGGTGTTAAAGAATTTAAGTTAGCCTAATGCCATTACAGAAATTACAATTTAATCCAGGTATCAATAAAGAAATTACGAACTATAGTAACGAGCAAGGTTGGTACGCAGGGGATAAGGTACGTTTTAAAAAAGGTTTTCCAGAACAAATAGGTGGTTGGACGAGAGTGTCTAGTACACAGATGTTAGGTACAGCACGAGCTTTAATTAACTGGATTGCTTTAGATGGTGATAACCTTGTTGGTATTGGGACAAACCTTAAATACTACAGCCTACAGGGTCAGAGTTTTACAGATATAACTCCAATAAGACTAGTCGCTACGTTTGATGGTGGCGCTGGTAACCCTGCTATTAACCCTTTTGATACAGTGTCTGGCTCTACCACAGTAACAGTTGACCACCCTGGACACGGTGCTGATAATGGTGCTTATGTAAGTTTTAAAGGCGCTCCAGCTAGTGTGAATGGTATCCCCGATTCAGAGATAAATAAAGAACATCAACTGACTTATATAGATTCTAATTCGTATAGTATTACTGTAACAACTCCAGCTACTAGTACAGGTTCTGCTGGAGGAAATGGTGTGGTTGGTGAGATACAAATTAACCCAGGAGCTGAAATCTTTTCGTATACATCAGGTTGGGGTTCTGGCACATGGCCAACTTATGCAGTGGAAACTGCAACTGACCCTTTTGATACAACTGCTACTAGCTCTACAATTACTGTAAATAAAACAGCGCATGGCTTAACTACGAATGACTATGTTATCTTCACATCAATTGGCACTCCGTTTGCTATATCAGGAGATGGTAGAACTGCGTTTGATTGTGATGAAGTAATGCTAAAAGCATTTAAAGTTACAGTAGTAAACCCTAATCAATTTACAGTTAGTTTAGTTATAGGAAGTAAAACTTATACCGCAGATGCAACAGCAACAGGTGTTGGTGGTAGCGTTGTTTATAGAAAATTTGGAACAACAACTTCTACTTGGGGGTCTACAGGAATAGCTAACCTAGAAGATCAATTACGTCTTTGGATACATGACAACTATGGTGAAGATGTCATTGCTAACTTATATCAAGGAAATATTTACTACAACGATAAAAACGGAACGATTGCTGACACAACAAGTAGTAGCACGATAAGTTATAGGATGCGTGATATAAGGGGTATCGCTGAAGCAGATGGTATGACTGCACCAACTCTAAATTATATTCCTACTAAAGTTACTTATAGTTTAATTTCACAACAAGCCAGACACGTTATTTGTTTTGGTGCAGACAAGCAAAACGGTACAGGTGCTTTTGACCCGTTACTTGTCCGTTGGTCTACTTCAGAAGATTATCAAACATGGCAACCTCTCACTACAAATAGTGCAGGGGATTATAGACTAGAACAAGGTAGTCAAATTATTAGCGCAATTAAAACAAGACAAGAGATATTAATTTTTACTGACACTGCTGTTTATACTATGCAGTATGTCGGACTTCCTTATGTATTTAGTTTTAACTTACTTGCGAATCACATTTCATTAATGTCACCTAACGCTGTATCTGTTGCAAATAATATTGTGTTTTGGATGGGTAAAGATAAATTCTATGTTTATGATGGTCAGGTTAGAGCATTACCAAGTACCCTTAGAACTTTTATTTACGATAATATAAATACAGAACAAGAGTTTCAAGTTATCTCAGGTACAAATGAAGCCTTTAATGAGATATGGTGGTTCTATCCTACAGGCACAAATATTAGGTTAGAAAACTATGTTGTTTATAATTATATGGAAAATATTTGGTATTATGGCACGTTAAGTAGAAGTGCATGGTTAGATAGTGGACTCAGACAAACTCCTATTGCTGTAGATTATAACAGGCGATTATTAAACCATGAAGTAGGTGTGGATGATGCATCAGGAGATAGCTCCGTTGCAATTGGTTCTTATATTGAATCTGCTGACTTTGATATCGGTGATGGTGATGCCTTTAGTTATGTAAAAAGAATGATACCTGATTTAACATTTATTGGTTCTGAATCTGTAAATCCAGATGTTTCATTAACGCTTACACCTAGAGATTATACGGGTGGAGGATACACGAGTGAGTCAGGAAAAACAGTACAAGCTAGTGCATTATCTCCTCAAGAGTTGTATACTAAGCAAGTAGATATAAGAGTTAGAGGTAGGCAGTTAAAATTTAAAATAGATGGAAGTACATCTGTAGGAACAAAATGGCAATTAGGTACTCCACGAATTGATATTAAACCAGACGGAAGACGATAATGACAACACCTGTATTACCAATACCACCAAATTCATATGAAAGAAGATACTTTGATGAATTGAATCGTGTATTGAGATTGTTCTTTTCGCAAAATGAAATCCCTCCTATCTTCCAAACTGCGAGATTACAGGTGCTAGATGCAAATCAAAATGTTATAATAGACCAGCTTTTCAATGAAACTTCAGGAGAGCTAAATATTGTATTAACTAACTTACCCACATCAGCAGCAGGGCTAGCAACAGGCACAGTCTATAATGATAGTGGCACACTAAAGGTAGCGTAATGAATAGAACAGCACAAGGCATAGCAAGTAAAGGTAGATTCGGAGATACAACTCTCGTACACATGGCTCCTAGTGAGTTAAAGGGTATTGAACAATTAGCGGGAATGCCGACAACTATAAACCCAGAAACTGGCTTGCCAGAAATGTTTAATTTTAAAGAATTTTTAGCTGTAGCAGCTCCGATTGCTGGTGCGGCTTTATTAGGCCCCGCAGCCGCAGGTGCATTTGGTGGTAGCGCACTCGCTGGTGCAGTAGGTGCGGGTGGTGGTGCTGCATTAGGTACGTTAGTTGCAGGGGGTAATAGTGATGAGGCTTTACAAGCAGGGCTTATAACAGGTATTACCGCAGGTATCGGTGGCTCTATGGCTGGTGGAAAAGAAGCGGCTGGTGCTACTGGCGGTGGTGCTGGTGGTACAACAAATCAAACTATGAATTTAGCTGCGGATATTCCACCTAACGTTTCTCCTGAATTAATATCTACCACATCTGGTTCACCTACCCTTCTTCCTAATGCTGATTATGCAGGTATGGATTTTGGTACTAACATTAATAATGCGGGTATTGCTGGTGTTAATACTAGTGTTAATACTGGTGTTAATGCTGGTGGTGGAGGACGAGGTATTATGGGTAGCACAGTAGATGCATTTAAAAATACTCAAGCATATCAAAACCCAACCCAAGCTCTTGGTTACGGTACAGCAGGTGGTGTTGGTGGATTATCCGTACTCCCTGGTGTTGCAGATACTCTTGTAGATGACAGCCCTAAATATGATGATATAGATATGTCTGACCCTTACAGACGACAAGTGACTTTCCGAAGAGGTCTTGGTAGTAGAGAAGGACAATTTTTTAACCCTAGTGGAATGTACATAAAAGAGGGTGGATATATAAAGAAAATGCAAGAAGGTGGTGAAGTTGGTGGCGGTGATGTATTTGCTGGTGGTGATTTAATGCAGTTTGCTCCTGGTATTGCGGGAGGTTTAATGGCCCCTGCTCCTTCAACCCCTATGAGCGTTAGTAATTATAATTATATGGATTATGCTCCTTCTACCCCTATGCAGGGTATCCCTGCTATTGGGTCTACAGTTGAGACTACTAATTTTCAAGGTGTTAACCCAAGCGCTCTTAGAGATGTAGCAAGAGATGTAGCAAGAGAAGAAATGAATAATACTTACCTTAAATTTATGGGGAATCGGATTAAAGTTCCCGTTCAAGCTACAGCAATGAAAGATGCCTATATTGAACGTTTCGGTCAAGATGCTTATAATGAAGATTTTGGTTATAACGAAGGTGGTACCGTAGGGATAGTAAAAGGGCCTGGTGATGGTATGTCAGACAGCATATATGGTACAATGCGAGATGTCCCTAACCAAAGAGTTGCTTTATCTGATGGGGAGTTTGTTGTGCCTTCTGACATAGTTAGTGGTATAGGAAATGGTTCAACAGATGCAGGGGCAGAAAAACTTTATGCCATGATGGATAGAGTGCGAAATGCAAGAACAGGGCAAGTGCAGCAAGCTCCTGAGATTAACCCAGAGGAGTTTTTACCAGCTTAATTTATGGTAGTAATACCAAATACAATAGATGCAGTACAAAAGGCGCAGAGAATATTATATGAAAAAGCACATGTTACACCTAGTCACGACCTTAAAACCATTCTTTGGTTGGATAAAGAAAGTAATATCCAGTGGGTGGTCGGCTATAATGCGTGGCTTGGAAGAACTGTGCAAATGCATGTCGCTAGTATGGCAGTCGGCCAATACGTACCCAGAGAATTTACCCATTGCGTTTTTGATTATGTGTTTAATGGCCATGATGTTTCTATTGTTTTTGGTATTGTTAATAGTTTAAACGAACAAGCAATGAATTTTGATTTACGATTAGGTTTTAAAGAAAAACAAAGGTGGCAAGGGATGCATGACGATGGTGGAGATTTAGTGCTACTAGAAATGCATAAAGATGATTGTCGTTGGTTAAGGAAATAATATGATTTTATTCGCAAAAGTTTTAAATATTAGATGGTTGATGGATGCCTTCTGTTTCTATGGTGGCGGTAAAGGTGGCGGAGGCCCAAATACAACTTACACTCAAACACTAGCTCCAGAACTTGTACCTTATGCAAAAGATATTGCTAAACAGGCACAAAGAATATCAGCGGAAGAATATATTCCTTATGAACAAGAGCGTATAGCTCCTACAACTGCAGCCCAACGTTCAGCGCTTGAACAGACAAAACAAATGGGGCCATCACAATATTTCCCCGCTGCTGGGTTAGCTGCCTTACAATCAACACAAGCGTTTGGCGCTCCACAAGCTCAAACCTATATGTCACCTTACCAACAAGCAGTAACTGATATTGCAAAAAGAGAAGCAACAACCGAAGGTCAACAAATGCTACAACAAATCCGTAGTGATGCTGCAAGAGCAGGGGCTTTTGGTGGTTCAAGACAAGGTCTATTAGAATCACAACAATATAGTGATTTAGGTAGAAGATTGGGTGAAATTCAAGCTAGAGGTTCACAGGCAGCATTTGAAAATGCACAAGCTCAGTTTGAAAGAGATAGAACCGCAAGAGCAAGAGGCGCTGAGTTATTAGGTGGCCTTGGCACAACTTCTCAAGCTGCAGAACTACAAAGATTAAGTGCATTAGAAAGAGCGGGCACATTAGAACAAGCGGAACAACAAAGGCTAATGGATTTACAATATCAAGATTTCCTACGCCAAAGAGATTATCCAAAAGAGCAACTTGGTTTTTATAGTTCTATGGTTCGAGGTATTGCACCAATGATGCCAAGTATGCAGTATGCATATACTCCACCACCTAGTCCATTCCAACAAGCATTAGGCTTAGGTTTAGCTGGATTGGGTGCTTATCAAATGTTCGGTAATAGAGGGTAAATTATGTCAAACGGAATTATGAGTCGTAAACCAACACAGTCAGGACAACCACCGAGAGCAGCGGGTATAAATTTAGGTGCTCCTCCATTTATGCAAAAACCAAGTATTGGTAGCTCTATAATTCCAGCCGAAAAAACTGGAGTCCTAGGTAAGATGGACTACATGCGTCTAATGAAAATGGCAGAGCGTATGACTGATAAAGAGTTACAACAAGAAATGGTTAGACCTCAACAATTTCCACAAGCTATTACCGCTGCTGTTGCTATGGGTAGAGCCAAAACAAGAAAAGCTAGTGCCTTAAATGAAATGGCAAAAGGGCCAAAGATGCCTACAGTTTCTGAACAAGTTTTAGCTGAGTTAAGTAAAGAAGATAGTATAGACCGAGGTCTAGCTGATATGGCAGCCTTTGCACAAATGTCTCAAAATATGGGAAGCCCTAAAGGTGGTATAGATAGAGGCATGAACCCTACTATGGGTGTTAAAGAAGGTGGGATAATTAAATATCAAAATAGGGGGCAAGTAAGAAGCAACCCTTATAGTCTAATGAGCGGAGCTCAAGCTATGCCTGTAGCATTTGATATGGGAAATTATCTTGGTGGTATGGGGTTAAATAGAAAGCAAGAAGAGTACGCTAGACAAATAGCTGAGATGGCTAAAGCACAAGGAATTTCTGAAGACAGAATACCTTATCTAATAAATACAGCTCTAGCAGAAAGCTCTTTAGGCGCAAACCCTGCAGCATTTAAAGTAACTGAAGGTGATTCCTCAGCAGGATTTTATCAGGCTGTTCCTACTACAGCATTTGACCCAGGTTTTGGTGCACAAGGTTTCCAATTCTCTGAAGGTGTTAGTGAAGCATTAGCTCCATTTAGAGACAAAAATTTAGGGCCTGGAGCCCTAGCTAAACAATTAAAGGGAACTAAGTATGGAGATTCAGACCTTTACACTGCTATGCAAAACGAACTTATAGAAAATATTCCAGGAAACATTAATTTTGGTATTGGATATCAAAATGCTCTAATGGATAGATATGGTGGTGACCCTGAATTATCTGCTATTGCTTACAACCAGGGCGCAGCTTATGCAGATCAAATAAAAAACACTATGGAAAAAGCAGCTAGTGGGCAAGAAGGATTTAGTGACTTTGAAGGTATGAGCGCAGCCGAAATTCTTAAACTTACAAACCCAAAAGCATATGAAGAAGCTTATGGGTCTAAGGAAGGACAACCTTCTTATATGGATAGAATGCTTAGTGGCACTGGCGCTGAAGCTTCTTCTGTTGATTTCAAAGCTCCTGGTGCTAAAGGCTCTAGTGTTTTTCCTGACCTTAGTACCCTTACTACTTTAGAGCAAGTACAAAAAGAGCAAAACAAATTACTTCCCATTATAGGAACCGAGTTTGGCTCAAATAGGTCTAGAGCTCTTGATAAACTTGAAAAGGAAATTAAAAATAAACAAGACCCCTTTTACATTTCTCCTGACGACCCACGTGTACTAGAAGCCGCAATGGAAAGAGGCAATATGAGTGATTTAGCAAATAAAAATGTTGACCCTATTACGCAAATGGCGAAGGACAGAAAAAAATACACTTTTGTGCCGAAAGAGGGTACAGGGGGAGCACCTAAGAGTGTTACAGAGCAAAAAGAAGTTGGAGTAGACCCTAGACTGCCAGTTTATGATGAGTCTGGTAAAAATATTAATATGGAACCACCAGATACACCATTAGAAAAAACTGTAAAAAAAGCATATCAAGGCACAAAAAACTTTTTTGGCAATGTATTTGCCCCTGCAGATATAGCTGGTCTTGACCCTGATGCAAAGACTACTACTGAAACAGCAAAAGTAAATGAAAAAACATTAGTAAATAACATAGCATCAGATATAAACAATCAAGTTAGTAATGTTAATTTAAGTGAGAATCCTGAGGCCGCTAATAATGCTATAGGTAATACCCTTAACAATTTAAATAATCAAAATCAAAACGTAGCTAAAGATAAAAGACGTTCATTTAGTGAACTTTTAGACGATGCTACCGATGCGGTGAACAAAGTTGGGGGTGGAGTTAAAAATCAATTTGACGCTATGATGAATGAGTTAAATAAACAAGGAGCTGATTCAGAAAAGAAATTTAATTATATGGCTGGTCTACCTTTTTTTGAAATGGCGCAAGGGGTACTAGAAGGAGAAAATTGGGTATCAGGTCTTATAAAGGGCTCAACTAGGTTTGCAAAAACCGCTTTCCAAATCCAAAAACAGCAGCAACTAATGAAAGATAAAATGATGGATAGGAAGATTCAGGTTGCTAAGATAGACTCACTAATAAAATCAGGTGACCGTACTGCCGCATTAAAACTTGCAGGGGACTTAAGTAAATCAGATGCAGCGATAGAAGCTGCTAAATATAAAGCAAATATGGATTATGAAAAGTTAAATGCAGATGTAATACAGAACTTGAAAACAGAAGAAAGAAAAATCATAGAAAATGCTGATTTTCAAGCACGGGTAAACGCTGACACCGATGCTACGATACAAAGGTTGAAAGACAGTAATCGGTATGATGATAAAGAGATTGATAAGTTACGTTCACAAATATTTGATTACCATCAAGGCAGAAGAGTAAATGAACGTCTTATGGGTAAAACTGGAGAAGGTTCGGTAGATTTATATAAAATACTAAATCAGCTACCTGAAAAAGAACCTGGTCTTTTAAGTAAAATGACTAAAAGCACTCTTAATTGGATATTTAGTTGGGCTGACTAACATAATTACATATGGTTAAAAGATACGAAGGTCTAGAAAATCTTTCCAAAATTGGAGAAGGACTACAAAAGCGTAAAGAATATTACGAGCAGTCGCCATTAGACCTTTTAACCTCTGACATTGGTGAAGTAGGTGATTTTTTTGGTTTGGCTCCTAGAGAAGCGGGATTTACTGATGCTTTTAAAAGAGGACTTATTACTCCTAAAGATTATGCTTTAGCCCAACAGTTTGCGCAAGACCCTAACGATGAAACTAGAGCAGCTCTTTTAAAAGAATTAGAACCTACATTAGACTACACAACCATTGAAGAAGTTAGAGATGACCCAAGTAAAATTTTTAGTTATCTAAAACAACTTGCTGGAAGTTCGTTTGGTTTTCAAGCAGCTCCATTAATAGCAGGGGGTGTGGGCGCATTAACAGGGGGCCCTGTAGGCGGAGTAGGTGCATATTCTGCGCTATCTTCACTTCAATATGGTGTAGAAGGTCTTCAAAGACAAGCCTCAGAAATACAGAAAAAAGTAGATGAAGGTAAAATACCTCCTTCATTGGCATTCGATAGGCTTTTAATTAGCTCTACTGGCTCTGCCGCATTAGATGTGTTTGGATTTAAATTTGTACAAGCGTTCAAACCCATTGGTAGGCTTATAGGCCTTAATGGTAAAAAAGATATTACAAAAATGGCAGATGAAATTGTAGATGCTGCTATGAATCCAACTACTAAAAAAGTCTCCATGAAAACATTTGCGCAAAAAGCATCTGAAGGCGCACTGTCTGGTGGACTTTCAGAAATACCTCAAGAGGTAGCGCAAACCGTTTTAAGTAGATGGCAAGCAGGGATGTCTTTAGATAATACGGAGGCTAAAAAAGAATATCTAGAAGCTGGTCTTGGCGGACTTATATTAGGTTCTTCACTTGGAGCAGTTACAAACTTTGGTAACAGAACTGAATTAGAATCAAAAATATCATCTAGTCTCCCCCCTGCTCCTATTACACCCCCTACCTCCCCTACCTCCCCTACCTCCCCTGATGCTCCAGGTACAGATTTAATAACAACTCCTTCATTTGAAGATGTACAGAAAAGATTAGCTGATGATGCCGCAAGGTTAAAGGTGGAGGAAGAAGCAGACTTAGCTCCAGTAAATGAATTAGAAGAAAAAATAAATACATTAAAGATAGATGGGGCTAGCGAGCGAACACAACCTTCTTCTAAAGTAAATTATGAATTTGATAATGCTGGAAATATACTTGGGACAATAGTACCTGAACAACAAGAACAAAAACTAATAACCTCTCAAGGAGGGGCTACATTAGAAGAAGTTAATGATAGTTTAAAAGTCGCACAAAAAGGCAACCCTTTAGCTATTACTGATAATAGTAAAACAGAAAATGAACTGATAGAAGCACAAAAAGAACAATCAGCTAAAGAAGATACAGATGCAAATAAATTTGGTAAGTTTGATTTAATATCATATTTAGAAGTACAAAATAAACTTAGAGAAAATGTAGGTGGTAGTTTAGAAGCTAGGATAGCAGCAGATGAAAGCAAAACATCTAAGCCATTAGGACTTTTTGAATTTGAGTCTACTAAAAATTTAAAACCAAAAACAGTAAGAGAAGAAGCAGCTCAACTAACTGAGGAAGCTGCTGAACTAAACCCAATAGAAGAAGACTATGTAGATACTTTGAAAAAATCCAAAGAGACTTTACGAGGTTTAGGGGTAGATAACAATGCTATTTTTGATTTAGAAAACAAAATAAAAACTAATGACCGTACAGTATTTCAAAGTATAAACAAACTAAAGAAAGAGGCGGTACAAGCAGCGAGAAGGAACGCACCTGGGTCACGTAAACAACAACAAATAGTTGATGCTTTAATAGGTTTTGTAAAAGCTAACGGGGCACTTGATAGCTACAAACAATTTGTTGACAAAACACAAGCCCAACTAAATCAAGATTTAAGTGATAAAGATAGTGCTGATGCAAGTACAAAAGCAAAACGTGCTCAAACAGCAAGTTTAAATCAAGAGTTAGAAAGGTTGAGAGATACCTTAGCTTTAACTATAGAACAAAGAGAAATACAAGGTTTACAGTTTGGTGATCCTTTTAGAGCGCAGGCACCTCTTACCCCTCTTAATGAAACTAGTACAGAATTTTATAATAGGATATTTAACGAAAAACAATCTGAAGCCCAACGTGAAGATAGAATACTAGGTAAGGCTACTTTAAATGAATTAGATGAAAATATCAGGCTTTTACGAAATAGAATAAAAGATGTTCAAAACCAACGAAATGCTTTAAACGAAAGCCTAAAAGCAAAAAGTATAGATAGTAAAGCACAGACTGCTATAGAAGAAAACAATTTAGCTGCTGCACTAGACACCATAGTAAAACAAGGAGGAGTGTTAGGAAAAATAGCATCTAGATTAAAGTCTTTAAATTTAAATACAGCTATTAGGTATGCCCCTGCATTTGTAAATGGTAAACGTGTTGCTGGTCACTATAACCCAAAAACAGATACTATTACTATTGACCCTGAATTTGGAGGCAGTGCACAGACCCTTTTGCATGAGGCGACCCACGCTGCTACCATACATATCATAGAGGGCAAAGGTAAAGATAATATAAACGTAAAACTTCTTAAAGAATTATTTGAAGCA
>Ga0213860_10001115_pt1 | contig 10939 bp, 15 predicted proteins | sample PICome_3_FD_160118 | JGI IMG/M metagenome (GOLD analysis project Ga0213860, IMG submission 160118) | Coastal seawater microbial communities near Pivers Island, North Carolina, United States - PICO550 | ecosystem: Environmental > Aquatic > Marine > Coastal | place: USA: North Carolina...
CCGGTAAACAGACAATAAGTCGTGTCTGTTAATTTATTGTCGGGCGACCTAAGGTTAATTTTATTTTATCTGCGGTCGCCCTAAATTAAACCTTGATGTTTTAACGTTGCATTAATTCTCTCTTTTCCCCAATGTTGCATTTTCCTCGCTTCGCTACTTGAAAAACCATAATGTAATAGTATATCGTAATTTTCTTTAAGTTTTGCTTTTCTCGGGTTTGATTTATAAAATGATTTCATGTTTTTATTTTTTCGTTTGTTATATTTTTGAAAACGTGTTATAATATTTAGTTTGAACATTTCTTTTCTTAATTCCGGTAATGTCTGATCTACAATTCCTGATCCTAAGGCGTGAGGTAATAAATAAATCGGGCTTGTATTTATTAATTGTTTTGCTAATAATTTAGGGTTTTTAAGTTTATCGTCATAAAAACGTTTATTCTTTCCCACTATTGCGTCAATTTCACGATACTCTTGTAAAATTCGTCCTAAATCGTTAAAATTATAACGGCTATCATGTAAAACAAGACCCGGACTTATTAAGGTTTTAACTTTAACTTTTAATTTATCAGCGTTTATTTCTTTCATAACTTTTAATGCGTCGTGCCAATTAAAGCGGGATATATCAATTCCGTTAGGATCTTGCATAGTTGCACTATTTAAACCCCTCTTTTTTGCTATATAGTATCCGTTCGTCGTTTTAAAACCATATCGCCCCGAACCTAAACATACAATATCATTAACTTTTTGAACTCTTTCAAAATAACCCAATGTTTTATTTTCTCTTATGTATTGTTCTGGTAAATCTTTTTTGTTTCCTTTCCAAAAAATGCTGTCGGTCATCATTAAAATAACTTTTCCACCGTTGCGTTCAATATCTCTTGCCCCTCTACTCATTAATAAACGGGTTTCACTTGTAATAATAGACGCATAAATCGGGTTAAAAAATTCCCCCGCACGATAACCGGCTCTATTTACAATGTAACCGTCTTTTATTTGTGTTTCTGTATATGTGTTGACCGCTTCAAATAAAATACCATATAAAGAATTTGCGGATAGTTTAGCGATATATTGAGAGGAGTTTCCCTCTTGTAAAAACTTTTTACGCATATTAATTAAATCTATACATACTTTAGCCAAAGGGGATAATTTCCCTTTCGTTTCAATGTTTATCCATGTTTCATTTTCAAAGGTCGCCCCTTGTTCCAATAAAAATTTCCTTTCATTTAAAGTATATGAGGCTCTATATTTTCCGGTTGCTCTTATGTTTGTTTCTTTGTGTAACGGGTGCTTAATTGTAATCGGGTGGAAGTTTACCCCTTGAGGTATATTTACCACGCCACGAATAAAGCAATATGAATTTTTAATGTCGGGCGGTGTTTCTGATCCCGTCGTTAGTTTTGCATTTCTTAAATCATATAACTTTTGTATAATACCCGGATAAGCAGAAGCAATATCCGTATAATAACCCTCTTTAGTATAACCATATCGTATCGCTTCAATATAACCCCCGCTGTAACTTTCGGTTGATAAAGCGAATAAGTCTTTGACTATATCTTGTCCGTATTGTTTCGTCCATGCGTCATAATAATACATAAAGCCTATAGACCCCACGTCTTTTGCTACTTTAAAATTTTGTTCTCTTTCACTCAGATCAGAATATCTATTAAAAATATTTGCTATAATAGACGAACGGGCTAATGAACCCGCACTTATTAATGACTTTGGATAATAATTAAACGCATTAAAAAAATCTTTTTGTATTGTCATACCTAAATCATAACAAGCTCTCGCGTCTAATTCGTTTGATTTTAAAACAATATGATATTTATATTCGTTATCATTGTTGAAGCGTTCCCAATTTACAAGGTGGGCGGACTTATCTACTTTAGAATAATAATTAAATCTTGCCGTCGCCTCTTTTTCTAAACCGTTTTGATATAATTGTGCGATATCATACGCCCATACCTTTTTAAATGATTTAAAACCTTTGCGATAATAAAAAAATTGTATAGATGTGTGGATACTTTGCATAATACCAAAGTAAAAACTTCCTATTTTAATTTTGCATACGGGGTTTATAACCCACTCTTTAGCCTTTTTGTTATATTCCCCGCTAATTTTTCCAAAGCGTAATAAACTTTCATGTCTTTGCTTTTTAGGTAATAATCTTAAAAACTCCTTAAGAATAACGAAAGGATCTAATCTATTCCAATAGCATAAACTCGCCTCTTTGGAGTTCGCCCCTTTAACCCACATAAAAAGATTTACGATAAAGTTATCCGTATAATAACAATAGTCTTGCCCGTCATATATACCCAATAATCGCAAGTCGCCTTTTTGTGCGTCGGTTTCTAAATCTAAAGATATTAAATTTAAAGGTTTTTCGTTTATTTTTTTACTGTTTGGTGTTGCATATACTTTAATTAATGCGGGGTGCTTTATTGTTCGCCCCTCAATATTTAAAAATTTTTCCCCTATAAATAACTCGTTTTCACGTCGTGCCACAGTATAGCCCCGTTTCTATGTTTTTTGATTAAATAAGTAAATATCCCCGTCAAATTTATCACGTGTCATGCGTTCCTCTATATCTTTTATGCTCTTATCCTCAATAAAAGAATAAAAAACCACCGCATAACCGTATTTATCGTCTTGTTTATAATTGTTTGCTTTGTTAATGTCTTTTGATAACTGATCTAATTCTTTCGGCATGTCTTTTTGGTCGTCCTCGCTAAATCTCGTCCATGATGCCATGCGTTGCATTTTACTTTGCTTTACGGCAAAGCGATAATTTTGTAATTTATTGTTTTTTGTTAAATATGATCTATAATCAGCCGTTCTATTTAAATATGTATTTACACGCTTTGGTATTGGTCTTAATCTTGGGCGTTGATCTATCTTTGGTAAACCTAACTCCCTCTCAATACGCTTAAAACTCCAATCTCTTGCTTTTGCGGATAACTCTGCGTTAAGCGTGTAATTTCTAACATAAGAATATTTTAATTTTCTTAACTCTCGCTTTTTAGACATTTTTTCAATTCCTCTTTAAATTTAAGTTGCAAGTTAATTAATTTTGTTACATAAGACGATCCATAATCTTTAAATCGGTTTGCTTCATAACTATTAAACCCCGCTTCTTTTAATCTCTTATAATTTTCTTTTCTATTTACACTCGGCATAATTTTTCCCCCTTATATTATATTATATACCTCTAAAATAAAATGTGTTAGTAATGTCATTATTCCTAACCAAAAAACCCATTTAAAACGCATTAATCAGCACTCTTTTTCATTTCAATATCAAAAACGCCATAATGTGTGTCTATATAATGTCTTGCTTGGTGGTGTGTTCTAAAGTGTGTAACATATTGCCACCCTCTTTTAGTTAATTTAAAAATCATAAAATAAGTTAAATCATATTCCATTGTTCTGATCCTCTAATTTCTTTATATCGTATAAAACCCATGATAGAATAAATAAGCGTTCGCTTAGGTTACTAAATCGTTGTTCGTTGTCCTCGCTGTATAAATCTTGTCTTGTTCTTATTTCGTGATTTTTAATAATTTTTATTATATCATTTACAGTTATGTTTTTCATAAATTATACTCCTCATTAAAAGCCTGATCCCATATTTCTAAATCATGACATAAAAATAAAATATGTTCGCATAATTTTTTAGGTATTATGGATCGTTCTATCTTTTTTAGTCCTTGCGTTGTTCCCTTTGTGTTAGATCCTCTCGGTGCGGGTCTGTGACAAGTAGCCCCATTTATACATGGCTCTTTAAATCTCGGCATAGAATAATTTGTAAAAATATCCGTAGGCTTCATACGTGTATCCCCATATTGACAATATGTTACAGTAAAACGCGGACGATTTTTTGTAAACGGCATTTTTCTATACATACCACGTGGGTTTTCTACAAAGTAAATTAAATTTGGGTTAACTTCTAAATAATAATCTATCAGATCCCATAAATTTTGATTTACTCTGTCGCTTTTTTCAGCGTATTCGCTTTTTGGTGCGATATAGTTTCTATGATAACGTAAACCGGCGACGCTGTAAGTCGTGCAGTCCGGCGACGCCCATATCACGTCCGGTATAAATGGGATATCTTTAGGCTCTAAAAATTCTATATCTTTATATAGTTGTATATCTTTAAATCTTTTATCCCACTCCACAGAAAAAACTTCATGTGCGGCACTTAAAAATTCGTTTCCTATGCTTTTTGTTCCTGCAAATAATTCTAATAATTTCATTTTGTTACCCCCTATGTTGTCATTATAAATAAAAAGCCCTAATATGTCAAGGCTTTTGATTATTTTTTATTTAATTTTAATATTATCTTGGTTTTCCGCTAACTAAACGATAACACCAATTCGCTTGTCTTGGACAATGATAAGCAATTCTTTCATTTATTCTTATTTGTTTTTTACTTGTTATATCCTCGCCATAAGCAATTATATAAAAACCCTTACGATTTCCACCCATGCGTTGATGTAATTGCTTTAATTTTTTTAGACTTGATATTTGCATTGTTTTACCCCCTTTATAGTTTACCATTTTTGCTTTTTAGACCACCACGCCGGATATAATTTACCTTTTGCGATATTCTTTTTGTGTCTTGCTAAAAAACTTTTTCGTCTTGCTTTTTGTTTTGCAGTTTTGGGATCTGATCCCGCCCCTTTTACTCCTTGTTGACCGAAGCGAATTAATTTTGTTTTGTTTCCTACTTTAGCCAAAACCACGTGCGATTTTGTCGGGTGGTTTGGTGTTTGTTTGGGTTTATTATAACCATTTAAATTGTATTTTGCAAGTCTTTTATCCATAATTTTTATCCTTTTATAACTTCGTCTGTGTTATAGTGATTAAAAAAATTTCTACCGTCAAATATAAATGTTTTTATTGGGGTTTCGTCAAAGATATCGTTACGGTCGTAAACTTCCACATTTGCAACGCCTTTTATAATATCATTGTTATAGTCTTTTGCTACTTCCATAGCGAAAATATAATCTGTTAAATCTCTTAATCGTTTTGCAATAAATGTAAATCTTTGGGTTGTCATATATAGATCTAAATTTCTTTTTCTTAATTGTGTTGCTAATGTTGTAATTGCTTTAGATTTTTTAGATAAAAAGTCGTAAGCGTCCGCTCCCATTTGTGTCTCGTCCATAAGAATAACCCCGTTTTCCATATCGTCCGGTAATTCTAATAACATTTTATAATCAAAATCATAAAACGGTATATGGTTTAGTTCAAAGTTACAAAAAACTTTTCTTTTTTCTATTAAATGCGAATATTCTGCGATATAGGTTAAAAATAAGGTTTTTCCCGCCCCTTTATTGCCTACGACTGCAATTATAGGACTTTCCACTTTCATTTTTATTTACCTACTAATTTATTAAATAGTGTGGGCTGTGGATCTAACATATCTGTTTGTCTTGTTGATATGGTGGTAAATTCTTTTCGTCCTTGTCTATCTTTAGAGATTAATAACTCCATATGCTTGACTGCAATATCTTTTAATATACCCACGTTGTATTTATCCGCAAAGATTAAAGCCTTTGTAATAGCGTTAATTTGTTGTTGTGTTAAATCTGTTTTTACTTCTATATTTGATTTATCGTAAATCTGCTCAAAAATCATTTCAAGATGTTTGCTTGACGTGTCTTGCTGTTCGTCCGGTGTTGTAATTATATTATCAAAAATACTCATGATATACCCCCGCTTAAATATTGTGCGATAGCGTTAATCGTATCTCGTAACTCTGTAAAACTGTTTTGCATAGTATATGCAATATAAATAACTCCTAATAATGACGCTATTGATAAAATTGGTGCTAAACTTTCTAAACCTTTCGGCTTTGAAGCCTCAAATAATTCTTGTCCTACTTTAGAGGATATAGCGGTGTTAAAGTCGTCCGGCGTGTATATTTGGTGGTTTTTGTCTAATACGTCTAAAGGCTCTGCGTCTTTATAATTAATATAGACAGTGGGCGTTCCTTTATGTATAAACATTTTCTTTGGGTGTAACATATACGATTTATTGTTATATGTTATCGTGTTGTTTTCCGGTATAAGCCAACGAATAATAATTCGCTTGTCGCTTCCGGTGTAAATCATTTTTACCGCTTCGTCTTTCTTAAAATTTTTTATATACCATTGTGAAGCCATAGTTAAAACCTACTCTTTCTTTTATTTATATAAACCGTCATAAAATAAATATCCCGACATAATACCCGTTCCAATACCGAATAAAAGATCGTGTTGATGTTGTGATATTAAAACCGTAAGGGCTAACGCTAAAACCCCCGCAATCACGTTCCACATACCGTTATTCGTTTTATAACGCATATATACTAAAATAAATATTAAAATGACCGTAATTAATTCCAAATCTTGCATAATAACCTCTTTTCTAAAATGGTATAATAACGTCTATACCTTTTAAAATATATTCTAATATAATAACTCCAATAACTAAATTTAAAGGGATAAAAAACAATGAAACCACCGCCGGAACACCCGCTACGTTAAAAGTTAATAAACCGTAATATGTTGATAAATAACCATATAAACCCGTTCCACCAAAAGCAATATCGGAAGGTAACTGATTATCTACGGCGGACGCTTGAAGCCCCGCTATTTCTTGTGATATAACTGTTATTAATAAAACCAAAATTATTGATAAAAATAACCACCCGTATTTATTCATTAAAACCACCTCTTATATTATTTATAAGCATATATAATAATGTTAAGAAACTCATAATTGCCATTAATATCGGCAAGAAACCTAAAAATATCCAAAAACCCGTTAATAGTAATAATGTAATAATTGTCATAATAGGCGGAACGCTTAATTTAGCAAAATAAAATAAAACGATCATGATTAATGCTAAATAAACAATCACATAACCTAAAGTGGTATCCATATTAATTGTTGCGAATAACGCACTTAAAATATTATTTGCACTTCCACTGGTTAACGTTGTATCTAAATTATTCGCTATTCTAAAACCCGCATATAAATCTAAATTATTATTAATCAATAAATCTAAATTAATCGGTGCGGTTTCGTCAAATTGTTGTCCGTTACTTAAAAACCACCCTATAAAAACGTGTCCGGCTTTGTTTGGGTTGCTTGGTATAAAAATGATATTTCTAAAAAAACCACTATCATATAAAACACCCTCTACATAAAAACGATACGAATAGATGTTATTATTAAATGTGATATAACTTTCCTCATTTAAATATGTAATATATCCCGTCGGTAGTGGTGGGAGTAAGTCTTGCGGTATTTCTATTTTAATATTTGTAAATTCTGTTGTAATATTGTTAGCATTGTAAATATCAGTTAGTGATATATCTACCACACCCGCAATTCGTGAAAAATTATAATCAGCTATATTATAACTATATGGATAAGACGACCCCCCGTCATTTGAAAAATAAACTTTTGCTCTTAGACTGTTAAAATTATCTCTGTGATATTCACTTTCGGGAATATAAAATTGAACGGTTTTAGCGTCCGCCACGATACTTGTTATTGCTCTTATAATGTAAGAGTTTGCTGTAATTGCTATAAAAGACCAATTAATATCATATTCATAGTCATAATTAAATATAACGTCCGTTCCGGCTTCCATTGTTGATGTAAAATTTAGCGGTGGACTTGAACCATGATTTGAAAAAATAAGAATTTGTATATCTTTAACCCCCGTAATTTCTAAATTTTCAAAGTCAAAAATATACCACCCGCCAATATCAGCCCCGCTTATTTCGTCAAAATCAATAGTGTATAATAAATTGCCGTTAGCATCGTCAAAATCAATTTTGCTTATGCTACTCCCTATGTTAAACTCGTGTCCGCTATCAAAAGGAATATAAATTTCTATTCCATAAGCAAGAGGATCGCTTATTTCTAAACTTCCTACAAGCGCATAATCACCGCTTATATCTTGTAAATATTGATATGTAACGGTATCCACACCCGCAAAAATAGTTATGGTAGAGGAAAAGAAACCTAAAAAGGATAATAGAATAAAACTAAATATTTTCTTCATTTCCTGATCCCCCACTTCCTTTAAATCGTAAATACATAAGTAATATAAATATCATAGCAATAACAATGTTTATCCAAGCCGGTAACCACCCTAAAAACGTTAAACCAACATAAGTTAATACGGTTACCCCTATTATAACACTATTAGGCATATTATACTTAAATAATGTAAATGCGGTAAAGAATAAAATAACTATTGCTAACACGCTTTTTCCTAAATCATTATCAAAACCAATATCCGTTAAAATGTTGCCTAAAAAATCGTCGGGACTAACATTTAAAAAATCGTCCGGTGCAGGTGCGGTATAATCATAATACGGTTGTATTAAACTAAATGATCCCGTTTCTAATGCACTTAAATATAAGTTTTGTTCTAACGTTTGATTATTAGTATAATCGTCATAATAACCGTCCATTTGTGAAGTATTTAAATTGTCAATTTCTAATACGGTTAAATTAATTGAATAGACGTTATCAATATATGATATTTGCCCTATGTCGCCATAAACATTAATTCTAAAAGTAGATTGTGTGGGAGTATTTATTCCACTTAAAATTATTAATTCGTTTGCGGTTGCAGTTCCAATATAATTTACTAAAGTTTCATTTCCGGTTACTATACTCGGTAAAGACGGATAAAGTCCATTGTTTGAATATGTGATTTCTGCCCTAACATAATATAAATTGTTTATAGTAAAAGAATTAGGTTGATAAATACGTCCAAAAGTGGTAGAATTAGTTACTTCCATAATGTTATTATTTACTTGCATTGTTGAACTTGTTGCTAACCAATTCGTAGTGCCATTAGAAAAATCATAATTTAATATTTCATTGTTTGTATCAAAAACTTCTTTTAAACTATAATAATTCAGTTCCTCTATATATGGAGTGTTAGCGTCCTCAAAAAGTAAATAATTATAATAATATTGTTCCCATTGTTCCGTAGTGTATGTTAAGGTCGGGTTATTGTCTTGTGCGTGTTGAACGGCATAATAAATAATAAAGTCGTTTACTTGTTCGTTGTTTATAATTCTATTGTATCCGTCTTGAAAGTCTATAAATTGTTGTGCGGTTATATCAAGACCGTTAAATTGTTCGTCAAGTCTATACGTAATATCATAGTATATCGGGCTATCATATGTAAATGTTTGCGGATCTGATCCGCCGTTATCAAAATATTCGTATATTTGATAATATGCGTCCATTTGTTCCTCTGTTAAATTGTCAATTCCTAAAGCGGTCATATCAATTCCAATAAAGTTAGTCATTTGAACGTCTCTATTAGTACCGTCGTATCCTCTTAATCTTATATCATAAACCCCGTTTTCACCGACAGTATATTTTTTATGCACTGTTTCCCAATTTCCCGATCCGCTATATCTAACGGATATATCCGGTATAGCATTTATTAAATTTAATCTTGCGTAATCATGAGTAGCGTTCATGCTTATTCTTACATAATGCGTATTTCCAATATTCCATGTGTTTGTTTCTAAAGCCAAATATCTATGCGTTGATAGACCAGCGGTTAAAATGTTATTGCTAACGCTATATGATAATTGAGTTCCTTGATAACTTGTAGCAATAAAACCGGTAATACCATTTGAAAAATCACCATTTGATATTAAGTTATTTGTATCAAATAAATCATTTAAAGATAACCCGTTCAATTCGTGTAAGGGTTGAAACTCGTTTGCGATAGTATCTTGGTTAACAACATATCTTAATCGTCCGTTGTCAAGTTCGGTATAATTAATTGTCGGGATCTGTTCGTAATCTTTGAAGTAATCACGTGTTAAAAAATTTTCGTGTGGTTCAAAGTCTGTTGCTGTGTCGCCTTTTTCTACTTGATAATAAGTAAAGTCGCTTGGAACACGACTATTTATTGTAAATCGCATAAAATAAGCATTTGATAAACTTGTTTTTGTTCCGGCTAAAGTTGGGTGGTAATCACGTTGAATATAAGTTCCGTTTGTATCATAATACGCTATGTATCCGTCACCAAAAGAACCGGAAGTTGATATATTGTAATCAGTGGACGGAGTTATAGGAATTAAATTTACGCTTGAGGTTCTATTTGTAAAAGAAGCAATTTGACCGGTAGAACCCGAAATTGTCCCCTCTATAACTTCACCGTCAAAAATATTTTTACTTTGTAATTGTGTATTGTATAAATCGTCTAAATCGTATCCGTCTAATTCGTTATTATCTTTAGTGTGTAAATTATTCCTGCTATATGTTCCAAAAATATTAAATAAACTTTGATTATTTAAGTTTGCGTCGGGAATTCGGTTTCCGCTTTTATAGATCATAAAACTAAAAAAATGTGCGTTCGCCGGTGCGTCAAAGCCTAAATTTCCTCGTTCTATATCGCCTAAATAGTAAGCATTTTCTAAAATAGAGTATTGAGTGTTTTTATAACCGATATATTGATTTTTATTATTCCAAAATACGACGTGGTGGTACGTTTCCGCTATAGTTTCAATGTCCGTATTTCCTATAATCATTTTGCTCGTAATAGCGAATTTTAAGTCGCTTTCTATTGCTCCGGTTTCTAAATTCCATTTAAAGTTATCTGTAATATTAAAATTATAATTAACGTCCGCTCCAAAAATAGTTATACCACTAAATGAAAATAACATTAATACAAATATGAGTAATTTTTTCATGTAAGTTTAGCCAAGAATTATATATCTTGAAAAGGCGGTTTAGATAGGAGAAAACACACCGCCCTTTCACGTGATATAAGGGTTATTATCTTTTACCTTTTTGATAAAAGTAAACGATAACCGCAGCCGCCATTAATAACGGTGCTAAGTCAAGTAATGTTCCCGCTGCTGATCCTTCCAATGCGCCACCTGTTCCTGTAAGACC
>Ga0213860_10001122_pt1 | contig 10903 bp, 8 predicted proteins | sample PICome_3_FD_160118 | JGI IMG/M metagenome (GOLD analysis project Ga0213860, IMG submission 160118) | Coastal seawater microbial communities near Pivers Island, North Carolina, United States - PICO550 | ecosystem: Environmental > Aquatic > Marine > Coastal | place: USA: North Carolina | collected...
TTACAATTCTAATCATGAAATCATACCACTCAAAAAATCGGAAATATCCGAATATACTCGTCCATTTCAGAACGAGAGTACGGAATTTGCTTTCACTCGTTTTCTAGTACCACAGCTCTGTGACTTTAAAGGAGAAGCTTTATTCTGTGATGGAGATTTCTTATGGCTCTGTGACCCTGAAGAAGTTATGGATTATTTTTCCGATAAACATGCAGTTCATGTGGTAAAACATCCTAATTTCCTCGTCAAGACCAAGAAAATGATAAACAAGAAAAACCATGGTTATCCTAGAAAATACTGGTCGAGTCTTATGCTTTTCAATAATCCTAAGTGTACAGAACTTACTTATGATTATGTAAACCAAGCCCCAGCGGGTGCATTACATGAGTTGCGGTGGGCGGATAGTATAGGGGAACTTCCCGCGCAGTATAATGCCATGGTAAATTATTACAAATTCAAAAACCCCAAAGCCCTACACTATACAGACGGTGGGCCTTGGTTAAATATAAACGAAGACTCGGAGCTTACAGCATTATGGATTCAACTTTACAGAAGTTAACAGAAAATAAAAACTTGATACTTGTGGGAAATTCAGTAGAGATTCTACAGTATAATTTTGGTAATTATATAGAAAGTTTTGACACAGTTGTACGATTTGGAAAAGGTGTTCCTGAGTCAAAGTTATATGAACATATAGGAAGTCGTACAGATATATGGATTACAGGATGGCTTCGAGTAAATTTACACGAGTATTTTAAAGACGCATATCCTTTATTCAATCGTTGTCGTATACATTTGGATAAATACCCTGACCATAGAGGACCTCCACCTTGGGGACATGATAATGATATGTTCTCAGATGAAGAACTTATGAAGATATTTGAACTGGTGGGAGCGCAAAATGGAGTAGCTCCTGGTGGTAGACGACCAAGTGCGGGATTTCTCGGTATATTATTTTTCTTGCAGAAGTGCAAATGTAAAAGTATAACTTTGATTGGTTTTGATTTCTTTGCGAAAAAACTACCTATTAAGACTGGTGGAGACTATCCATCAAGTTGGCACCTGCCTATTAACTCAACTGGCTCAAATCCCCACAATCCCAATGAAGCTAAATTAGTTAAGAGATGGGAAGAAAAAGGTAAACTACATTGGAAAATTCTTTCCGACCTAAATGATGAGATGTTAAAGTTTACCTAATCTATATCCTACTTGTATAAGTTTACTTGCTGTAGCTTTTTGTCTATTTGCTTTGTAGGATAAATTTTCACAGAGTCTAGCGTTTCTATAGTTTACTGGTATTTTTGGAATTAAATCCGCATACAAATCCCAAGGAGTAGACAATTGCTGTCCTACACTTATCTTGGCATATCCATTCTCTAGTGCTTTTGTTGGTAATGAAACACTCCAACATTTTCTTAACATAACATTATAGTTCAAATATTCTTTAGAAGGCAAAGCATCCCATTGAATCAATAAATCACTCTTACCATTCATATATCTAGGCAAGAGTCCTCTTTCTCCTTCATGTAATTTTGTGAAGAAATACTTATTAGTAGATGCTAATACTCTACTATCATAATCATTATAGAAACCTCTTGGATAAAACAAGTCATTATCATTTGCATCTTTTAATAAATCATAGTTTATAATAAAAAAGTCTGTGTCCCAGTTTGCTGGCATATCTGCTTTTGCAAAGTCTAACATACCATAATAACTAGAGAATATTTTATGACCTACGAATACTTTCTTTCTTGATAAGTGTGCCATTTTGTTTTTGAAAAAGTCTGGTTTTGGTATTTCATTAGTCCATCCATCCTTTAAAAATATTCTATTGCCTCCTGCGTATAAAATTCTTTTATGCAATCCTTTATCTTTCCAATGCAATCTAAGATGTTGTATAGCTCTAGCTGCAAAATCTTTTTTCCAGTAGCTTTCATAAATTCTTACATTGGGTATGTTTTCAAATATCCAGTTTACTGGCAAATCGTCATAGTCATCCTCATGCACATATAAGTGCAGACGATATTCTTCATCTTTGTCAATCAGTGAAGCTATAGTGAAGTAACTCCAATCAGGCTTCCATGTATGTACTATTTCAATCATTTCTTTTTCTATACTCCCAAAAATTATTTATGTATAAATCCATTCTGTGCTGTGCATCGTCATCAAAGGCAAATATTATGCCTGAGTTTCTTGCTGAAAGTATTTTTTCTATGCCTGTATATCCGTTTCCGTTTCCACAAGCGTGATAAATGCTTTCATATGTTAATAAACTTTTTTCTCTATCTTTTTTTGAATAACTTATCATTCTTAAATGTTTTTTAAGTAATAATGCTATAAGTCCCATCTCACTATTTGGCATTGTAGCTACATGAGAACATTTCATCAGTAACTCCATACCACCACTTCTTTTATTTAGTACTTTATCCTTGCCAAATTTTCTTTTTAATTTAGCTACAAATAGTTCTGTAGTAATAGGATGAGGTTTAATAACATAACCTTCTTCTATACATTCTCCTATTCTACCCCAGTGAACACATCTGTCTTTAGTTAGTAAGTTTGTTCCTGGAGGAAAAATTACTTTATCGTGTTCTTCTTCAACATATCGTAAGTGGTATTTATTTCTTAAATTATTCTTAATTTTGTCTAGTCGTTTTGTATCAATTTCGACATCCGAATTTGCTATTGCTTTCATTAGTCTATCATTGATTTTTACACTGTTAACCCTCATATATATTCCTGCACCTAGAAAATCAGTGTATAGCCAATTTCTAATAGTATACAGTTCATTTGTATTAAACCAAACATCATAAGTATATGGCAGACCTTCTCTAGATTCAGGTATTATCAGCTCTTTCAATTTACTTAATTCGTCTAAATCTTTTTTTGGTCTTGTACAAGAACCTGATTTAAATATATGAGTTGACTGGTCTCCGAGTTCCTCAACACTCGACATAGGTACTAACTTACCCATTTTTTAATTGTCTTATTGTTTGTTTTAATTCTATTATATGTTTTTCTTGTTCTTGTAATCTTTCTTCAAATTGATGTATTGAATCAAATAAAGCGTTACCTAAACTTTCTAATTTATCACTCACATATTTAGGAGTAATATCTTCGTCTTTTAGTTTCATTTATATCTCCGTTGGTAATTAATTTTCCGACCACTGGTTACCATCCCAGAAGGACGCATTAAATGCTTCTGCGCTGGATACTTCTGTATCAAATATTGTTCCAGCTGCTGATGCAGTAATTCTTTCAAACACTTGCGTAGACGTATCAAATGTCGTCGTTGTTGTAGGTGTTGTTGTTCTAGTTGTATCTGTACTCTTACTTGTTTGTATTGTTGTTGTAGTAGTTCTACCTGTTGCGTAAGTTGTAGTTCTAGTTGTATTAAATGTTGTAGTAGTAGCAAATACTGTAGTTCTAGTTGTGTCTGTGCTTCTTGAGGTGTCAAATGTAGATGTTGTACTTCTACTTGTATCTGTACCTCTGCTAGTAAGTGAGTCTCTTGAAGTTTCAAATGTAGATACTGTATCTTTGCTTGTAACAGTTCCTCTAGATGTTTCTGATGCTCTAGAAGTTTCAAATGTAGATACTGTATCTTTGCTTGTAACAGTTCCTCTAGATGTTTCTGATGCTCTAGAAGTTTCAAATGTAGATACTGTATCTTTTGTAGTAAGAGTACTTTTACTTGTTCCTGTTGTAGTATTTGTATCAAATGCTGTTGTTGTACTTTTACTTGTTCCTGTTGACCTTGTTGTAAGAGTTCCTTGAGTAGTAGCATATACAGTTGTAGTGTCTTTGCTTGTAAGAGTTGCTTTACTTGTAAGTGTTGATTGTGTTGTATCAAATACTGTACTTGTACTTTTACTTGTTCCTGTGCTTCTAGTAGTGTCTGATACTCTAGAAGTATTGAATGTTGTAGTTGTGTCTTTGCTTGTACCTGTAGTTCTTGTTGTATCAGATAATCTAGTTGTTTCAAATACTGTTGCTGTGTCTCTGCTTGATGCTGTAACAAGCGTAGTATTAAATATTGTAGTTGTACTTCTACTTGTTCCTGTACTTCTTGAAGATAATCTTGAAGTTTGATACGCTGTTTCAAATTCTGTAGTTCTACTTGTATTTGTAGACTGTGTTGTAGTATAACTTGTAGACTGTGAAGTTCCTGTAGTTCTACTTGTGTTTGTCGCAAAGCTAGTATTATATGAGGTAGACTGCGAGGTTGAAGAACTTCTGCTAGTATTTGTAACTTGTGTAGTATTATACGAAGTAGACTGTGAAGTACTACTTGTTCTACTTGTGTTTGTAGACTGTGTTGTAGTATATGAAGTAGACTGTGAAGTACTACTTGTTCTACTTGTATTTGTAGACTGTGTTGTAGTATAACTTGTAGATTGTGAAGTTCCTGTGCCTTGACTAGTATTTGTTGTTCTACTTGTAGTAAAGGATGTATTATCAGTAAATTCTGTAGTTCTACTAGTATTTGTACTTCTTGTAGTAGCGAATGAAGTATTGTCTACATATGCTGTAAGTCTACTTGTATTTGTACTTCTACTTGTGCCGAATGTTGTATTATCAGTATATTCTGTTGTTCTTGCAGTGTTTGTATTATATGAAGTAGACTGTGAAGTATTATCTGAATATTCTGTTGTTCTTGCTGTGTTTGTATTTCTAGTAGTTGCCTGTGAAGTATTGTCTGAATATTCTGTTGTTCTTGCAGTATTTGTATTTCTTGAAGTATTATTTGTAAATCCTGTGTTTCTACTTGTATTCGTAGCAAAAGAGGTAGAATTTGTGAAACTAGTACTTACACTTGTATTTGTTCCAAAAGATGTATTGTTTGTAAATCCTGTGTTTCTACTTGTGTTTGTTCCAAAGGATGTATTATTTGTAAACCCTGTATTTACATCTGTTAACTCTGTATTTCTTGCAGTAGTTGTAGAATTAGAAGTATTTGTATTTACATCTGGTAATCCAGTTCCTCTTGCTGTATTTGTGTTTCTTACTGTATTTGTGTTGATAGATGTATTTCTTGTGGTATTTGCTGTACCTGAAGATACTCGTGTAGTATTATATTGAGTATTTCTAGTTGTATTATTTGTATACGAAGTTGTTGTATTTGTGTTATAAGTTGCTTGAACCCAACTGTACGCGAGATAACTAAAGTATGAATATGTAAACGCAGTTGTTGTATTATTTGCAGTATTTGTTGCAAAAGATGTACTTCTATCTGTCCCTTCTTCATAAGTATGGGATGTATTAGTAGAGAAACTAGTACTTCTAGTTGTAGCGTTTGTAAATCCTGTAGCATTTGTAAAAGCTGTACTTCTTGATGTATTCGTTGATATAGTGTTATCTGTATTATTAGCAAATGATGTACCTCTACTTGTATTCGTAGTTACTGAGGTATTTGTACTTCTTGTGGTATTTACTCCAAATTCTGTCAATCTTGCAGTATTTGTACTTCTTGTAGTATTCGCTGCAAACTCAGTTGTTCTTGCAGTATTTGTATTTCTTGTTGTATTATCACTATATTCTGTTAATCTTGCTGTGTTAGTAGCAAATGAAGTAGAGTTTGTAAATCCTGTACTTCTTGATGTATTTGTGGCAAACGCTGTATTGTACGAAGTACTATTCGTGAAGCCTGTACTTCTTGATGTATTCGTAGCAAATGATGTATTTCTTGTAGTGCTATTTGTAAATCCTGTACTTCTACTTGTGTTTGTTGATTGAGTAGTATTATATGCAGTATTAACTGCTGCTAGTCCAGTATTTCTGCTTGTATTAGTAGATTGAGTAGTAGTGTAACTTGTATTTACAGCTGCTAGTCCTGTATTTCTACTTGTATTTGTAGACTGTGTTGTCGTGTAGTTTGTACTTACTTCATAAACTGTAGTTGTATCGTATGTTGTCGTTCTTGTAGTAGCAAATGAAGTATTATCTGCGTAAGCTGTTGTTGTATCAAATGTAGTAGTTCTAGTTGTTGCAAAACTTGTGTTATCAGCATAAGCTGTTGTTGTATCAAATGTAGTAGTTCTAGTTGTAGCAAATGTAGTATTATCCTCATAAGCTGTTGTTGTATCAAACGTTGTAGTTCTAGTTGTTGCTTGAGATGTGTTATCACTATAAGCTGTTGTTGTGTCAAACGTTGTAGTTCTACTTGTAGCAAATGAAGTGTTGTTTGTAAATTCAGATAGTCTATTTGTTAAAATAACTGTATCAAAGAATGTTGTAAACGTAGTTGTTGTTTCATATGCAGTAGTTGTAGTTTTACTTGTCTCAAATGTTGTCGTAGTTGTAAACGCGGTTGTTGTATCGAGAGTTGTGTTAAATGTTGTAGTAGTACTAAACGTGGTTGTAGTATTAAAAGCAGTAGTAGTTGTAAGAGTTGTTTCAAATACTGTTGTAGTCTCAAACGTTGTTGTTGTATTAAATGCTGTAGTAGTACTTTTACTAGTCTCGAATGTTGTGACTGTAGCAAATGTTGTGGTTGTATTAAATTGAGTTGTAGTAGTAGTATTTGTATCAAACGTTGTAACTGTAGTAAATGTAGTAGTAGTATTAAATGCTGTAGTTGTGCCTTGCGTTGTAGTAAATGTTGTGGTTGTATTAAATGCAGTAGTAGTACTAAACTCTGTGGTAGTAGTGGTTGTTGTATTAAATGCTGTCGTTGTATTAAAAGCAGTTGTTGTTGTAAAATCAGTAACTGTAGTTGTAGTTGTGTTAAACGTTGTAGTTGTATTAAACGCAGTTGTAGTAGTAAAGTCAGTTGTAGTTGTTATATTTGTGGTAAACGCTGTAGTTGTGTTAAACGCTGTTGTGGTAGTAAATGTAGTTGTAGTATTTACTGAAGTAGCAAATACTGTAGTAGTTGCGAATGTAGTTACTAAACTTGTTTCTGTACTTCTAGTTGTGTTAAATTCTGTTGTTCTACTTGTATCAAATGTAGTAGTAGTGTTGTAGTCTGTATCAAAAGCGGTAGTAGTATTAAATGTTGTAACAATGTCTGTTGTATTTGTTGTTCTTGTTGTAGCAGTATTTCTAGTTGTTTCATGCACGGCAGAAAACGGCCCCGCAAGGTTACCGTTATCGTTTACATATACTTCATTAACCCTTCGTATTGTGCCGTCATCGTTGACTGCAAGAAAGGATATCTGACGTAATGTACCATTGTCATTAACATATATTGCCATCTCTTAACTCGAATAAACAAACCATACATGACCGTCACTCGTGCCAGTAGTATTTGTAGGTGCGGTTGTTGTAATTGTAAATGGTAGTCTAGCTTTTGCGATAGTACCTGAGCCTACCTTATTAGCTGCGACAGAGCCTTCGAAGTTTCTACTTGCGTCAATTACGTCAGCACCGTCAATTTTGATACCAGCGTCCTCGATGTTAAAATCTAATTTTTGTCCCATGTTATACCTCTATTGTTGTCCTAATAAACTTGAACGCCATATTGTCTGTACTTGCTGGCGTTGCTCTTAATCTTATATTACCTGATACTAAATCTGCATCAAATGTTGCCTGCGCTCCATTTTCAAAGATAGATGCGTACTGTGTTAAGTATACATCAGTTCCGTCATGGAATAATAAAATCTCAATTGCTTGAAAATCTGTGTCTGTTGAATTATGTACTTGTACTAAGTACTTAGCAGTTCTAAATGTAGCTGCTGCGAAACTGTCTAGTGTAAATTGTGCAGTTGAAGATGAACTTCCTGTTCCTACATCCATACCAGCTACGTGGTCTATACTAAATTTTTGTGGTGGATTATTATCTTGAATACCTAAAACACCAGCTGCTTGTGCTACGTCTGTTGTTGCATTACCAAAAGTTGCAGCACCTGTGTTTTGGAAGTGATTACAAATAATGTCTGATGTAGAATCAATTTTAGCACCAGTAACTGCATCATCTGCTATTAGTAGGTTAGTGATACTATTAGTTGCTATTTCACTTGTACCTACATTATTAGCGGCTATCTTAGCTGATGTTACTGCATTAGCTGCTATTTTAGCTGTTGTTACTTGTGAAGCTCCAATATGTATAGTATCAATACTACCAGTTACTAATTCTGCACTATCAACTGAGTTAGATGCTAAATCGCCTGCTGCAATAGTGCCGTCAGCTATTTGTGTGGTTGTAATAGAACCATCTGGTATTTTTGCTGCTGTTATAGCGTTATTTGCAATTTCATCTGTTCCTACAACACCATTTTGGATTATGCCAGCTGTGACCGAGTTAAGTGCTATTTCGCTAGTTCCGACAGCATTACCAGCTATCTTTGCACTTGTTACTGAATTTGCTCCAAGGTGTATGGCATCAATTGAGCCTGTTACAAGTTCTGCTGAATCTACTGAGTTTGCAGCTAGTTCTGATGAACCTACTTGACCTACAGCTATTTTTGCTGCTGTTATAGAGTTATTTGCTAAATCTGCTGTTGCAATAGAGCCATTTACTATTTTTGATGAGTCTACTGAGTTAGCGGCTAGTTTACCTAGTGTTACTTGTGCGTTACCGATATGTGCTGTATCAATACTGCCATCTACATAATGTTCTGAATCTATAGAATCATCTGCAATTTTTGCACCAGTAACTGCATCTGCTTCTAGTTCTGTAGTTCCTACTGCTCCTGCTCCTATCTTTGATTGTACTATTTGGTCAGAGCCTATGTGTCTTGTTAAAATTGCACCTGATATAATTTTTGTTGCGTTTACATTGTTGTCTGCAATATTTGCTGTTAAGATTGTATTTGCTGCTATCTCAGCTGTTGTAATACTTCCTGCTACAATCTTACTTGCATTTACAGTATTGTTTGCTATTGCACTTGCTGTTCCTGTTAAGTTACCTGTAACATTTCCTTCTACGTTTGCTACAAGTGTTCCAACTGCATATCCTGTACCTTCTGTGTTTACTGTGGTTGTGGGTGCAGTCTGTAAATCTTTAAATATTTTCCATTTACCTGAGTCTCCAGCATCTCTGAAAAAACCTGAGTATTTGTCTGTTCCTGATTGGTCGTACAGTCCATAGAAACCAATGTCAACTGAATCTGCTGAGTCATTAGTTGTTGCTAATGCAAGTAGTGGGTCTGCTACATTAATTGTTGTAGAAGATACTGTAGTTGTTGTTCCTGATACAGTTAAGTTTCCAGATAATACTACATTACCTGAAAAAGTTTGTCCGCCAAGTGCTGTACTTGCTAGTTCGCTTGTTCCTATACTGTTTGCCGCTATTTCTGAACTACCTACTGCATTTGCTTGAATTTTTGCTGATGTAACTGAGTTGCCTGCTAGTTGATTAGTATTAATTAAACCGTCTTGAATAAATGCAACACTGTTGATTGCATTATCTGCTATTTTGTTTGCTGTTACAGAATCAGTCGCTAGTTCACTTGAACCTACTTGTCCTGCTCCGATTTTTCCTGCAGTAACAGAGTTAGCAGCTAAATGTATAGCATCTATACTACCTGTAACAAGTTCTGCTGAGTCTACTGAGTTTGCAGCTATTTGTAAAGCGCCTACAGCATCAGTTGCTATCTCACTTGTACCTACTGCGTTCGCGGCTATCTTTGCTGATGTGATTGAGTTGTTTTCTAATGTTGAACCAGAAGCCGCTCCAGCTGCTAATTTATCTGCTGTGATTGCTCCATCTGCTACTAGTAATGTTGTGATACTATTTGTAGCAATTTCTGATGTACTAATTTGGTTTGCTGCTACATGTCTGGATACAATAGCATTACTTGCTATTTTTGTTCCATCTATTGCATTATCTGCTACATTTCCTGTTGCAATTGTATTGTCAGCTATTTTTGCACTAGTAACTGCATCATCAGCCAGGTCGGCTGTAGCTATAGTGCCGTTGACTATCTTAGCTGAAGTGACAGAATTATCTCCGAGTTTGGCAGTTGTGACAGCTCCCGCGGCGATTTTTGCAGTAGTAACCTGTAAAGCTCCTATGTGTATCGTATCGATAGAGCCAGTAATTAATTCTGCGCTGTCAACACTGTTTGCTCCAAGTTGAGTGCTAGTGATACTCCCATCAGCAATATGATGAGCAGTAACGTTGTTTCCAGCAATCTTCGCTGTTGTAACCGCGTTTGCCGAAATGTGAATTGTGTCGATACTACCAGTAGCAATTTCGCTTGAATCGATTGAATTTTCTGCTATTTCATTCGAGGTTATTGCATTTGCAGCTATCTTGGCTGTGGTAACTTGACCAGTTCCAATGTGGATTGTGTCAATACTTCCTGTTACTAATTCTGAACTGTCTACTGAGTTTGCAGCTAAGCCTGCGGCTGTTACCGAGTTATCTGCTACTGCAGTTACAGCTGTTGATTGTAATTCAGCTGCTCCGACAGAGTTTGTTGCTAATTCTGCAGCTGTTACAGAATTTAAAGCTAATTCAGAAGCTGTAATAGCATTAGCCGCAATCTTACTTGCAACTACACTATTGTTACCTATTGAATCTTGTTGTACTAAAAACTTACCTATTAACGGCATCTTATGTTTGCTCCAAATACGATAGAACGACATCTACCGAACTTGCCGTGTTTGACGAAACTTTTATAATATCCCCTGCTTCTAAAACGACTTTTGCGTCGCCCCCTATTGGTGCGAGTGTTGAACCTGCTGGTATCTCTACTCCATTCACAATTGAGGCATGATGGTCTGAACTAGCATTATAAAACTGACAAGTAACAGTAATATCTGCTCCTGCAGTATTACATAAATATAATCCGATTATTGTTGTAGTTGTGCTTGATGGACAAGTGTATACAGAGGTTAAACTTGTACCTACGTCAACTCCTGTCGCTGTTTTAAATGCTGATGCCATATCTCTATCCTAATGCTATTGAGAAAGCAACCAGGTCGTCTGTTGTTAACGCTCCTGGTACATGACTTG
>Ga0213860_10001126_pt1 | contig 10895 bp, 7 predicted proteins | sample PICome_3_FD_160118 | JGI IMG/M metagenome (GOLD analysis project Ga0213860, IMG submission 160118) | Coastal seawater microbial communities near Pivers Island, North Carolina, United States - PICO550 | ecosystem: Environmental > Aquatic > Marine > Coastal | place: USA: North Carolina | collected...
GTTAAATATACATAGAAATCAAATACAGCCTAAAAAATTCAACGTTCGCGCCTTGCGATTTGCAGTTACCAAGTTGAATTTAAACTTTAAGAAAAGCAAACAAGCTATTCGTAAAGATAAGAAGGACGTATTTTTTCCATATTACCTCTAGCGGGTAGAGAGCCTTACTTTAAAATGTAAGGCTCTTTTTATTTTATTTATAATTTAATAAAGGTATTATCTTTAAAGAAAGAAAAGGGGGGATTCATATGAGCAAAGTATTAGTAACAGGTGCAACTGGATTTATTGGATTACACTGCATTCAGCAACTTCTATCAAAAGGCTATGAAGTAAATGGTACAGTCAGAAGTCTCGATAGAGAGGGTGAAATAAGAGATGGTCTCTCAGCATCAGGAACTAGTCACTCTGGTTTAGAACTTTTTTCTGTAGATTTAAATAGTGATGAAGGTTGGGATGAAGCTATGAGCGGATGTGAATATGTTTTACATGTCGCTTCGCCAATATCACTAGAAGACCAAGATGAAGATTATTTTGTTAAACCAGCTGTTGCTGGGGTGAAAAGAGCATTAAGCTTTGCAAAGAAGCATTCAGTTAAAAAAGTTGTACTTACTTCATCTGTAGCAGCTATTTTCGATACTATGGAGAAAAAAAGTTATTATGATGAAAATGATTGGTCAGATCCTGAAAATCCAGCAATTAGCCATTATTCAAAAAGCAAAACCTTAGCAGAGAGAGCCGCCTGGGAATATGTTGAGAATGAGGGCAATCCTTTTGAATTAGCAGTTATCAATCCTGCTTTAGTTACAGGCCCGACGTTAACTGGTGATTTGGGTGAATCAAATAAAGCTGTTCAAATGGTAGCTAGTGGCAAGATGCCAGTGGCAGTTCCTTTAATGTTTGGCTATGTAGATGTCAGAGATGTTGCAGCAGCTCATATACTTGCAATGGAAAATGCTGTATCTAATGGTGAGAGGTTTGCACTGGCTGAGAAAGATTTATGGTACAAAGATGTTGCCAAGCTTCTAAGAGATAATGGTTTTGATAAAGCACCAACAATTGCTATTCCAGTATGGCTAGCAAAAATTCTTGCTAATTTTAGCAAGGAGCTAAAACTTACTTTGCCATATCTAGGTCGACTCAGAAGCGTTAAAAATACCTCAAAAGCAAAAGATATTTTGGGTTGGAATCCACGACCTGCTGAGGAGTCAATCCTAGAGGTTGCTAAGCAAATGCAAGAAATGGGACAAATCTAAATAATACCTGGGATAATAGCCTGTCTGTTTTTAGGGTAGTTTTCAAACTTGCTTTGATACCATTTATGATTTGCAATAGCTCTAGGGAATAAGTTTGCTACAGTCCAGATAAAGAATATAAGGCCTGCATAACTCCATGTGAGAATGGCCCATCCAAGCCACTCAATCATTTCACCAAAATAATTTGGTGATGAAATATATTTAAATAAGTATTTATTTGGAAGATGATATCCCGGACCTAATTTCTTTCTTAACGTAATTAAATAATAATCTGAAATAATATTAATACTCATTCCAAATATAAAAATAACCAGACCAATTATAAAAACTGGATTAGTTAACCAGCTAGATGCATAGCTTGATGAGCCAAGAATAAAGTAACCCTGAATAGGAACATTTACTAAATTAAAACAAAAAGCAGATACCGGAATTGTTATTGGCATTTTTTTACCACGCATTTCTGCAATAAAGGGCCAGATTAATGTTCTATGCACATAATGCAACAGCCAAATCAGTAAAAATACATAGTGAGTTATTGTGAATATATCTTTAAAAAAAAATGCAAAACCTAAAATAATAAAAATTGTTGGAGATTCCATAACCACCCAGCCTAATCTTGCAGATACCTCGTAACCCCAACCAGTTTTGATATGTCTTCCGTATGGAGCAGTTAATTTAAATAAACTAAAAAAAGTTATCACCCCAATTAAAATCCAAACTAATAATAAATTTTCCAGCATGTTAAAAGTTTACAGTTTATTCGCAAGATCATAAACTATAGTAATAGGGGAGAGACAAGTGAAAGAATATGATTTTATAATTCTTGGCGCTGGATCAGCTGGCTCAGTTCTGGCTAATAGACTAAGTGCTAATTCTAATTTTAATGTATGTTTAATTGAGGCAGGTCCTCCAGATAAAGACGCACGTTTGCATGTACCATTAGGTTTTGCCTTTCTCGGAGATAATAGTAAATACAATTGGTCATACGAAACTGCACCACAAGAAGCCTTTGAAGAAGTAACAGTTGCTGAACCAAAATCTGCAGTAGTTGATTCAGCTGGTGGAGTTCACGAAGTAACACATGAAGAAAAAGAGAAGAGACGAGGCTATCAACCAAGAGGTAAAACTCTTGGGGGATCTAGTTCAATCAATGCAATGTTATATGTCAGAGGTCATAAATGGGATTATGATCATTGGTCAGAATTAGGTAACGAAGGCTGGTCTTATGATGAAGTTTTACCTTATTTCAGAAGAGCAGAACATAATGAAATGTTTGATGATGAATTCCATGGTCAAGATGGCCCTCTAAATGTCAGCAAAATAAGACATAAAAACTCTTTTACTGATGGCTTTGTTGAAGCTGCAAGTAAGGTTCATAATTTTAATCCTGATTTTAATGGTGCTGAACAAGAGGGCGTTGGTTACTATCAGACAACTCAAAAAAACGGTCAGAGATGCAGTGCAGCCAAAGCCTATCTCAAACCAATTATGGATAGATCTAATTTAACTATCCTTACTGAAACACATATCAATAAAATTCTTGTTGAAAACAATAGAGCTATTGGTGTTGAATGTATTGATAAAAATCAAGAAAGTTTTCAGTTAAAAGCCAATAAAGAAGTTTTATTAAGTTCAGGTGCATTTGGCTCACCTCAAATTCTTTTAAGATCAGGCATTGGCCCAAGTGAGGAAATTATCAAACATGGCATTAAGCATGTTATGGAATTACCTGGTGTTGGAAAAAATCTCCAAGACCATATTGATTATTTAACTGTTCATAAATATAACTCTATTGGATTAATTGGATTTTCTGTAAAAGCTTTGTTATTTAAATATCCTTTAGAGGTTTTAAAATATGCTTTTGCTAGGACTGGGCTTTTTACTTCAACAGTTGCTGAAGCAGGAGGCTTTATTAAAACAAGAGATGACTTAGAAATTCCAAATATACAATTGCATTTTGTTCCAGCATTAATTCTTGATCATGGTAGAGAAAAAGTTTGGGGTCATGGTCTTGGATGCCATTCATGCTTATTAAGACCAAAATCAACAGGTACAGTAACCCTAAAATCTGCTGATCCATTTGCAGATCCAATTATTGATCCTAAGTTTTTAACACATCCAGATGATATGCAAGATATGATCGATGGTTATAAAAAAATGATGGAAATTATGCATACTGAACCTATTGGAAAATATATTCAAGATCATGATTTTAGACCAATTGATATAAATAATGATGCTGATATTGAAAAGGCAATGCGAGAAAAAGCCGACACTGTCTATCATCCTGTTGGAACTTGTAAAATGGGAAATGACGAAATGAGTGTTGTTGATAATAACTTAAAGGTAAGAGGAGTTTCAGGTCTTAGGGTTATAGATGCATCAATAATGCCAACTTTAGTTGGCGGTAATACAAACGCTCCATCAATAATGATAGGAGAGAAAGCAAGCGACATCATCCTAAATCATTACAATTGATAAAGATATTATCCATCATAGGACTATTACTAATGAGCTTTAATCTCTTAGCAGATGATCAGCTTATTGTTGATGTTAGAACTCTTGCTGAATGGGAGAAAAATAGAATAGATAATACTCTTTTAATTGAATGGCAAGATTTGTTGGCAGCAGTCAACGATATGAATATAAATAAAAACCATGAAATTCTTTTGTTTTGTAGAAGCGGCAATAGATCAGGTAAAGCTAAAAAAATTTTAGAGGAAAATGGTTATACCAATGTAAAAAATCTTGGAAGCATTCAAGATGCTGGAAACTATCTAAAATTGCCAGTTATTGATAATAATCAATAGATTTTGCATAAAAGTCACACACTTTATGTTGACACTGCATACATTCTAAAGTAACTTACACTCTGTATTATTAACCCCCTAATTAAGGAAATATTATGAAAAGAATCATCCCTCTATTAACTATAGTTATGTTTGCTATACCAAGCATTAATGCTGGAGTAAATTTTTCTGTTAAAGAAAATATTTCATTTGATGGAAAAATTGCAACAGTAAAAACATCTAAAAAATTTAGAAACGTAGCAGCATGTCAAAAATTATGTGAATCAAGAAATTCATGTGCTGCATTTGTATTAAATACAAAAGCAGGTTCATGCACTATCTTAAAAAGCGTAACCGATGAAGATGCTAAAGAAGGTGTTACATCTGGTGCAAAAGGCTAAGATTTATCAATAGCAGACAAGGCCTCTTTTGAGGCCTTTTTTATGCATACTCATCCATAGACTGTTTATCTATTACTAGTTATAGTAAAAGCGTGTCCAATAAAATAATAAAAGTTTTAAGTTTTGATGGTGGGGGTGTTAGAGCTCTAGCAGGGTTAATATTCTTATCAAAATTTGAGAAGAAAACAGGTAAGAAAATATTTGATGAGTTTGATTTTTTTGCAGGTGTTAGCGCAGGCTCTATGAATGCATTTGGGTTTGCCTGCAGGGGCTTTTCTGCAGTTGAGACCGAAAACCTTTGGTCAGAATATTTTTTAAAAAAAATCAAAACACCAGAAAACTTTTGGGATAAATACTCACCAATCCAAACTAGACCAAAGTATACAAACAAAGGAAGAGTTGAAGTTTTAGAAAAAATATTTCTAGATATGTCTCTTGGTGATTCACTAAAACCAGTATTAACTTTAAGCTATGATGTTGAGTCTAGAAGACCGGTGATATTATCTTCATACAATACACCAGATTTTAGTTTGGTAGATGCATGCTCTGCATCAAGTGCTGCCCCTATTTATTTTCCTACATATCAATCAGAAGATAATAGATGGTTTATAGATGGGGGAGTAGTAACAAATAATCCAACTTTAGTTAGTCTTACAGAAGCACAAAAGCATTATAAAAATCACGAAATTAGGGTTTTAAGTATTGGCACTGGCATCAATACTAGAAAGATTCCAGGTAAAAAATCATCACAGTGGGGTGGTCTAGGTTGGTTAAGACATGACATTATGGGAATTATGTTAGAGACTCAAATTGAGCACAGGATAGCTAAAGATTTATTGCTTGATAAGTATTTAAGAATAAATTCACCATTAGGCAATGTTAATAGAAGGCTTGATGATGACTCTGAGGTAAATATCACAAGAATTAAGGAGTTAGGTGCTAAATGGTGGGATGAATTTGGTGAAAACTTTATAGAATTTTTAAGTTAAATTTTTATATATCTATTATATAAAAAAAAGTAAATAATTTACTTTTTTTCTATATTTTTCATAATCTTGACATAAATTTTACAAAATTGTTTAATAGGCTTGTAATTACAAATCTATTAACATTAGAGGGGATGTTAACGTGAAAAAATATTTATTATCATTGCTATTATTAGCACCAATTTCTTTTATGTATGCTCAAGAATCTGCAGATTCTGAAGAGGATGTGGAGGAGATTGTAGTAACAGGTATCAAACAAAGTCTTAAAGACGCTATTGATATTAAAAGAAAAAATGTTGGTGTTGTGGACGCAATAACAGCTGAAGATATTGGTAAGTTTCCAGACGGTAACTTAGCTGAATCACTTGCAAGAATTGTGGGTGTGACAACAGAAAGAAGCAATAATGAGGGTACTAAGGTATCGGTTCGTGGGCTAGGACCTGAATTCAACCTTGTTACTTTAAACGGCAGATCAATGCCAACTGTTCCTGGTGTATGGAGCGGAGGAAGATCTTTTGATTTTGGTGCCGTATCATCTCATGGTGTTTCTGCTGTTGAGGTTTATAAATCAGCAAATGCAATTTTGCCTACCGGTGGTATTGGCTCAACCATTAATATGGTAACAACTAAACCGCTTGATGCTGAAAGCGGTGCAGCTATTTCTGTAAGAGCTATGCATGAAACATCAGTAGAAAAAGGTGATGAGTTCACGCCAGAAATGGATTTTGTAGTTGTTAGAAAAGGCGAAATTTTCAATGGCGGTCAATGGGGCGCCTCCTTGTCGGGATCTCATCAAGTGAGACACAATAGAGAAAAAGGTACTAACGAAATTACATGGTTGCCATCCCCTGAAAGAAATCATTTAAATCCTAATTCTGTTATTACCGATAACAATACAAGAGAGGATGGAGCCTATTTTTATCCTGAATCTTTGTATTACAAATTTAAAGACAATGAAAGAACAAGAGATAATGCTCAGGCAACATTCCAATATGAATTAGGAATAGTTAGAGCCACTGTTGATTATACTTACTCAGCTACAACCATGTCTTCAGATGGAAGAGAAGCAGGAAGTTATTTCGCTGGTTGGAATTCTGATTATGTAACTATCAATGAAAATGGGGCAGCAATATCAGGATCAGAAGGTGCTGCTCTTCCAATAGGTGACAGCTTCCAAGCAAGAGTAAGCTACGGACAAGAAGATAGTGTTAACAGATCCTTGGGTTTAAATTTAGATTTTGCAATTTCTGATTCAATAACTTTAATCTTTGATATGCATAACTCATCTGCGATGAGAAAGGGTAATCCAGGCGGTAATCTTGATAATCATCTTGATTTCTCAAATGGTGCAAACGATTCTGCGAATGTTCAAGGTGGTGTTGAGGCGCCAGCTGGCTTTATGAGGCAAAGAGGTTTTGATTTCAATAATCCAGTTGGAGGACTTTATTGGGTTATGAATAGGCTATATGGCGGTCAAGATCTTGGCGTTACTCAATTTGATGGCAGAGATATTGGACCAAGACAAGCTTTTTTACACTATCAAGATAAAAGAAGTGAAATGAAGCAAAAGCAACTTACACTTACTTGGGATAACTTAGAGGGTAGATTTTGGGATGGCCTAACATCTGTAGACTTTGGCTACTCTGATTTAGATACTACATACCTAAGTAAAAAATGGTTCAATCAGCTAGTAAACGGAAAAGTTGCTGATGGTAATCCTTTTATGCTTACATATGATTTATTGCCTGATGATGTATTTAACAGAGTAGACTTACCTAACTACTTAGGCTCTGGTCAAGATTTTTACATTATGGATGCTGCTACTGGAGACGCAATTTATTGGTTTACAAGAGCAGGATTTGTTAGTGACTCAAATAGCACTGATGGATCTCCATGGAATGCAAGCACTCCATCAAACTGGCCTGCTGGCTGTCAAGCAAATGATGCTGTAGATGCTGATGGCAATCCAAATGGTTTATTTGATGAAACAACAGGACAAAAAACAACTCAAAGAGGTGTACTTTGTTACGGTGATGTGGATTCAGACAATACTATTACCGAATCATTGCAATCATTGTTTGTTAACTTTAATTTCGATACTGAAACTGCTAAAGGTCAAGAAATTAGAGCACAGTTAGGATTAAGGTATGAAGAAGTTGAACAGCTTTCAACAAGTTTAACTAATGTTCCATCCAATACTGCTTGGAGTTTAGGTGACTTTGATTATGGTTTGAGTGTTGGTTTGGTAACTGAAGGACCGGTATTTTTCTCAACACCAGGTGAGTCAGATTATTTCTTACCAAATTTTAATATGACATTTGAGCATGCTGAAAATAGAATTATTAGATTATCAGCAAGTAAGACAATTTCTAGACCTGATTTAGAACAAATGAGAGCTTCTGTTGATATAGGATCAACAGATGTTAGATACCCGATTACACTTAGTGTTGGTAACCCAGCATTAGAGCCATATGAAGCTATTAACTATGATTTAGCATATGAGTATTATTATAAGGATGGTAGTTATGCTGCAATTAACTACTTCCATAAAGAGCTGGATGGATACCATGGTGCAGAGATGTATTCAGGCGGCTTTAATGATGTTAGAGATGTAACAAGAGGCCCAAGAGGAGTTCTTATAACACCAGAAAATGATAATGCTTTATGTGATCTTTTCTCATGGGCATGTGGCTGGTCTACTGCATATGATTATGCATGGTTTGAGCTAACTAATCGAACTTTTGTTTGCGGTGATGCTGAAGACTGTATTGCTAATCCAGGAGTTTTATTCTCACATGGAAACGCAGTATTCCTTGGTAACGAAGAAGATCCTCTATATCAATTCAATATAGCTTTACCAACTAATAGATTTGGTGGAACTATTGAAGGATTTGAGTTAGCTGCTCAGCATTTATTTGATAATGGTTTTGGTGTTATTGCTAACTTAACTTTAGTTGATGGTGATACTAATGCTGATCCTTCAATTATCGGGGAGCAATTTGCCTTAGGTGGTTTTGGAGATGCAGGTAATCTTGCTGTTTTTTATGAAAATGAACAATTTTCTACAAGACTTTCTTATAACTGGAAAGGAGAAACTTATGCAGGTATGGATCAGTACAATCCTTTGTTTGTTGAAGAAAGAGGTCAGGTTGATCTTACTGCTACATATAATCTAAATGATAAAGGCGCTATATTCTTTGAAGCAATTAACATAACTGATGAAGAAGTTAGATTATATTCAAGATATGAAGAAATGCTTTTCTTATTCCAGGATCATGGAACTATATTTAAAGCAGGATTTAGATATAAGTTTTAATTAGATCTATAATTAATAGAAAAGGGCCTGTTAAGGCCCTTTTTTTTGGATAAATTAAAGATATAGCTTTAAAAACATAATCTTATTCATAATTTTTAGATATAAAATTTAGATGTTACAATGTAAATAAATTACATAATATATGAAATCTAAATCTAGTTTATTAATAGCATTTTTATTTTTATTTAGTTGCGGCGGCGGAGGAGGCGGAGGTTCTGCTGCATTACCATTGCCAATTATCTCAATAGCTGCCAGCAGTCTTGATGTAAATACGGGTGATGAGGTTAGTATTTCATGGTCTGTGTCCAATTCAACAACATGTAATGCAACTGGAGCATGGTCTGGTCTAAAATCAAACTCAGGGAATGAAACGGTAACAGCTTCTAATCCAGGTAATAATAATTATGGCTTATCTTGTTCTGGAGAAGGCGGTCAGGCATCAGATGCTGTCGTAGTTTTTGCTTTTAATTTAGCTGCAAACAATACAACTCTTTCTGTTGACGAAGATGGTTCAATAATAAATTCAAGTGTTGCAGTGCAACCTAATATAGATGTTCCAGTTTCATATAGCTTGCTAAGCTCAACATCAAATGGAACACTGACTTTTAATGAAGCTGATGCTACGTTAAATTATTATCCTAGACCAAATTATAATGGTGTTGATGAGTTTATATTTAAAGCGATTGCTGCAGAAAGGTCAGTTGAAAAAGATATCAAAGTTACAATAAACATCGCTTCAATTAATGATGCTCCAACCCTTACATTAGATTCCGAATCAATTTTAACTAAATTGGATATGGTCTATGAAAGTAATCCAATTTTTTACTTTAATTATTCAGATGTTGATCATTCAATTGAAGATCTAACTTTTACAGCTATGGTTGGTGGCATAGCTGTGCCAGCAAGTTTTAATGAAATTTCTGAAGGCTATGGTTCACTACAACTTGATTTAGCAAGTTTAGATTCAGGTGGTTTGTTTGATTTAACTTTATCTGTCTTAGACTGTTGTGATTTAGCCACAGAATCTATGAATACATGGTTTGTTGTAGACAAATCTACTGTAACTTTTGAACAAGATGATGATCCTGAAGATGGGGTAACAGAAGGTTCTTCAACAACTGTTGATTATAATGTTTACTATTTAGATGGTAATTCTCAATCTAATGGAAGAACTACTTATTTATTTGTCGCAGACTCTTTGGCGAGTGAGGAAGACAGAGCTAGTTTTAGATCAGCTCTTGTTAGATCAATTAACAAAGTTAAAGAATCAGATGCTGGTGAGTTTATTTCAGGATTTTTTACTATAAAAGTTGCTGAGCCAGTTGTACCTGATGGCAAATCACCTTCAGGAATTAGGACAGGTTGTTATGATTTTGATCCAAATATTTATTGTATAGGTGACATGGATATATCTGTTTTCGAAGTAATGTATCCTGGCCATTTATTAGTAAGCACTTTAACCATGCAAAGTGGCAGAGGAGTAAATTTAGGAAATCGAAATATACAACCTATTAGCTCTAGAACCCAAAATGTTCTAATGCATGAGCTCGGACATGCTCATGGGTTTATGGGTGATGAATATAGATCAGATGATGATAGAGATGTAAGTTACTATGCTGATTTAAATATTAATACTACCACTCAATCTGATCCAGCTTTAGTTAAATGGAAACATTTAATACCTGATCCATTAAATGTGCTAGGGCAAGATATTCAAGTTTGTTATAACTGGGAAGATGGCACTATTGCTGATTTTGATAATCTAGGTTTAATAGTTGAAGACTGCCAGTGTTTTATAAATATTTGGGATGAGAATGGTAATTTTCTTGGAAAAAACCCTGATTGCAGTGATGTCGGTTTATTTGAAGGCAATTACTATGGTTTATATGATAATTATAGGCCAACATTTTGCTCCATAATGGATTCTTGTTCATCTGCTGGCTATCAGAAAGTTAATGCTGAAGGTTTTGCAGTAGGCTCAATTCATAACCAAGGTTTCTATGATTCAGATAGTGTAGGATTTATCACAGACTCAACAACTGGTGAATACACAGATTTTGAAATTGTAATTGATGGTGAACTTGATACATCAAAGCTAACCCTAAAATGGTATGTCAATGGTGTTGAAGAAGTCAGTTTAAGAAATCAAT